>Ga0082212_10000484_pt1 | contig 57615 bp, 47 predicted proteins | sample TergutNt197P3_FD_71548 | JGI IMG/M metagenome (GOLD analysis project Ga0082212, IMG submission 71548) | Neocapritermes taracua P3 segment gut microbial communities from Petit-Saut dam, French Guiana - Nt197 P3 | ecosystem: Host-associated > Arthropoda: Insects > Digestive system > Gut ... | reverse complement strand
TGGTGATATAGAAGAAAAAAAAAAAAAATATAAAAAAAAAAAAAAAAAAAAAAAAAAGAGGGGGGGGGGGGGGGGGGGGGGGGGGGGGCCCCCCCCCCCCCCCCGCCTCTTAAAATCACGCCAAAACTCTAAAAGAGTTACTTCTTTTTCGACCTTAAGCTGGGCACCACACTTGGTACGGCATGGGCAAGTATGGGCACGATAATAAGGGCAAGTGCCAAAGACACCACCAGCGAGGGGCCCAGATAGGCAATGTTATACACAAACGAATAGGCCCAAACATTGCCGCCCTCGGCATATTCACTAAAAAATATAACACCGCTAAGCACGTGGCTCGCATAGCGCAAGGCACCGCCAGCAACAAATGCTCCAGCTATAACTATCGAGCCAGCCGTCAATCGAGAGAACAGCAAGGTTTTCCCTTTTTCAACAAGTCTTTTGGTGGTCCACGCATAAGGACGCGCAAACAGACCAACAACAGCGCCAAAGAGCAAGTACGGCACGGGGTAATCAAGAAGTACCTGCGCCCAGTGGACAATATAAGGGCCTATCAGTAAGTCAAACATACCAAAAATGGCTCCCATGAGCGCACCTGCCGCAGCGCCACGCCGCAAGGCTACAATGCCAATGGGCAACATTGCAAACGATATGGAACCACCTGCAAAGTTGATGGGCAATCTAATGGCAAGGTACTGAAGCGCCACTGCCAGCGCCACGCCAAGCGCACATTCCACAAGAATTATTACTCCGTTGTTCCGCATGCTAACTTCCTCTCTTAGGAGCGTGTTTTTGTGGTTGCGCTCATCATCTGTGCGTCTAACAACAGCTCTTGCAACACAAAAATCCTGCCCCTCGTTGAGGGAGCGTTTGCACAGCTTTTTGAGATAGTGAAGATAAGCGTTTCCGCTTTGGGGCTCCGCATTACCGGAACACTCTTCTCGGTCGCGAACAAGTCGCCTCTCAGCCGTATAACAGCTCCCGATGGGATAAGATACGCCTAGTTTAGCACAGAAAACACTGGGCACTGCTAGGGCGTACGAGAAACTCTTGGAACGGTAAGAAAAAGCGCCAAAACCAAGGCAATCATCATCAAGAGGGCAGCAGCAAAAAGTATTGTTATGCCGAGCAGAGCGGCGCTGCCTGATGTCACAACGCAAGCAACCGGAACAAGCGGCGAGAACAGCGGGCTTAAGGTAATATTGACCCAAAGACCACCGCCAATGGTCATGCTGAACAAAAACAGGGGCAAAAACACCCATGAAGCCGTATGTCTACCCATAAATTGGGCAAGCAGCGCACCCAAAACCGAACAATAAATCATAATAGCAATAAAGCCGAGGCAAGTAAGTGCGCCAGGAGCCTTGCCAACAAGAAGTGTGGTCGCAGCAACATAGAGTGCAATTACTAGCAACCATACCACCCATACCACCAAAAGCGAAACACAGAGCTGCTGGGCATACGTGCGCCTTCCGCGCATGAGAATACGTTTATCATCACGAGTTGGAACGCTTAAGGCGGCATGCAAAAAAGCGAGCAACAACAGAAGGGCCGCAACCCCAAAAACAGGTGCTGCGCTTGCGAGCTGGGCAGAAGAAGAGCCATCGGTCGAGCCTTGCAAAAGCGGCCCCTCATATACCACGTCTAAAAGATCAGTGGTAGGTATTTCGCTTCCAAAAGTTGTTTCAAGCCCTAAGCTATCGAGTGCCGAAGTAAGGGCAAAGCGAGCGCGCAGCTGCATGATTGCCTCAGCAACTTGCTCGCGGGCAAACTCGCTATTGGTTATGCCAGGTGCTGAGTACAAGGTTACCGCTGCTCGGTTGCCTGCAGTAAGCCGCTCATTAAAATCTTGTGGCACAACAAGCAAACCCTGAACACGTTGTTGTCTAAATACCTCATCGGGCTTGAGCGCAGCGTCTACGCCAACTACCTCAAAGCTTGAAACCTGTGCAAGGTCAAAAACAAGCTCGTTGGAAAGCTCGTCATCGCTCAGCTGCTGAACTGCAAGGCTTAAAGGTGGAACACTTTCTGAGAGCACATACGAGCTTGTCTGCGCCATGAGAAGCTGAAAGAGCACAATCAGCACCAGCAAGGGCAACAGATACCGCTGCGACTTGAGCTTAAGCCAAAACTGCTTCATCACAGCGACCGCCTCCACATTAAGAAACCTACGCCGCCAGCAACCGCAAAAGGCACCACAAACAAAGCAAGTTGCACGGGGTCAAGCGCACCGCCAAGCGACCAGTTTGCCAACTGCGTAGAAAGCCACGTGGGATTAAACAGGCGTATATCGGAATACATAAGCCCCGTGGGATAAAAACCGCCGCCGATAAAGAGCAAAAAGAACATGAGCGAAAGGCAGGCTATCAAAGTTCTCGTAGTAGCCGCCTGAGGCTGTTGCCTTACGCCACTAAACATGAGATAGAGGGCAGTAAGCACGAGCGAGAGGAGTACCGATGAAACCAGCAGCGCAAGTACGGCAATGCCCTGCGCAACAAAACTTAAAACAACCGCCAAAACCCCTGCCAAAACGAGAGAAATGCTTGCCGCTACCAGCAAGTACGAAACAAACAAATGGCGATAGCGAACACCTTTGGTATAAAGGTGCCGCACATAACCAGTCGCATACTGGCGCGACGCAATAACCGCAACAAAAAACGAGGCAATCGATACGCTCAAAAAGAGCAACAACGTAAGCAGCTGCACCAAATAAGCCGGGGCAACAGAGGGAGTTTCAACGTTGTCTGCACGCATAAGCGCTTCAGAAAGAAGCACCAGCGAAAAGTTGTTGACTGCCTCTGCATGCTTTTTTGAGCTCTCAAAGTGTCCGCGTGTTTCTTGCTGATACACCAAAGCATAGTTTTGTATTCTGTCGAGTGCCTCAATGGCACGGTCAGTAACCGAATACACCACCGCACCAACAAGCGGGTCAGTGGCTCGCACGGTTATAGTCGCATGGCCTCCATAGACCAAAACTTTCAGCGTGTTTTCGGGAAGAAGAAGAATAGTATCAACCTCTCCCCGCCTGAGCATTTCCTCTGCGTCATCAAGCGTAGTAACAGTAATGCTCTTGACCGTTTCGAGCTTGCCAATCTCGGCATTGAGATTACGAATGAGTGAATCGTTGCGCGTGCCGTCGCCATACACAACCGCCACCGACACCTTGGGTACGTCATTTTTTGAAAAGAGTTCTTGGGGCAAACTTGCCAGCACAAGAGCAATCAGCACCAACAAAGCAGCCAGCAAAATTATTATCGAACGTGCAGCAACTTTGAGGTTAGAAAGATACAGCGTCAAAAACTTCATAACGCAACAATCTCGGCACTGGGTAAAAGCAACACACGCTCGCATAAACCTTCAAAATCCTTGCGGTCGTGTGAAACCATTATCAGGCTCGCGCCGCGTTCTTTTTCGGCGCGCAAAACATGATGAGCCTGTTCAATAGAGCGCTCGTCAAGATAACTAAAAGCCTCGTCGAGCAGAAGTATTTGCGGTGCAGAAAGCAGTGCTGCCGCTAAAGAAAGCCTGCCGCGCATACCAGAGCTGCCTTTTGCATACCGCTTAGTCCAAAACGGCAGCATTTCAAGCCTGCGCGCAACCAGCTCAACTTGCTCTTTGGCAGCCTGCCCACGCAGCCCGCTGAGGTGCGCTTCAACCAACAAATTGTCTTTGAAACTGAGCGATTCTTGAAAGCCAGCGTGCTGCATAACGTATCCGACGCTTCCGTTGACCTCTACTGTGCCAGCACTGGGCTGCAAAAGCCCTGAGATAATATCCAAAAGCGTTGTCTTGCCGCTTCCATTGTGGCCATAAACCCCCAGGCCCTCACCCGGGCCCACTATACAACTCACCGGGGCGAAAATCTCCTCGCCCCGGCGTTTTTGAATACTCTCTAAAACCAGTGTCTTGTTCATAATTGCTCATAGCTCACTTACAACAGTGACACCCAAACAAACTCGTAAAAACTTTCAGCATTTTGGCTCAAGCGTTTTGCTCAAGCGTTTTAGAACGCAGAACCAAAATCGAATATATCCCAATAGTTATTGCTGCTTTTCTCGGGAGCATCCAATATCTCTTGTATAAGTGACTCGTTGCTTAAGTTCGTTGCATTAATGTCGCTGATGCTGATGTCAGCCGAAACTGCGCCCGAAGGCGTATTGAGGGTAACACCCAAGCCACTAAGGAACTTATCCGTAACCGATATTTCATAGGAAACATCGTCGAGGTACGAACCCATATAGCTCGACATTGAGCGCACAGAGTCCAGAGCATCAGTAATGGTCTTTGCCGCCTCTTGGTAGCGAGAATCTTTACCGCGCTGCTCGGCGTAGTTATAGAGTTCGTCTAAAAGAGAGAACGGGGCAAGACGGCCTTTATGTGTGGTAGTGCTACCGCTTTTTGAGCTCGTGGCATCAAGAACCACTTTGTCATGAACGTCTTTTTTGTTTATCTCATTGGTCATAAAGTCGGTGACAATTTCAGCCATGCGCTCGCTGTCCACATCTGTGTCCATATTGGCAGCAGTTTTGTCAACTTCTGCGCTCAAGTCTTCAAAGAACTTTCTATTGAGCTTACCGTTTGAAACAACATTGTTAAAATCGAGCTTTGTATCGAGCTCACTATTAAGCTGGTCGTTAAGCGTACCAACAATACCACTCTCTTTGCTCACAACCTCGATTCCTCCGCCTGAGCTACTGCCTTCATAGACAATTAGCGTATCGTCCTTGAGAAGGAAACCCATGCCACCAGAGTAACCCCAAAATGTTGAAGACTTGAGGTCTTTTCCAAGATCCCACTTAACGGTTGCATTCACACCAGCTCGTGCCTCCACCGTTGCACTGCTCGCCTCAAAAAGAAGGTTCTCGGTGCCAAAGTAGAGAGCACCCAATGCCGTTTTTTCACTCAAGTTCCCAAAGGTGTTAAGGGCATAGGCAACCCCGCCGCCAACAAGTGCGAGGGCGAGAACAGCGGCAATAATTATGGGAAGCTTTTTGCTTTTCTTTTTGGAAGCTTGCTGCGCTGCATACTGCGGGGGGTATTGTCCCGCATATTGAGGGGCGGCTCCCATAGGTGCAGCGCCAACCGAAGGAGTGCTTACGGGAGCGGCAGCGCCTTCTACCGATGAAGCGGCTACAGAAACAACCGGCTCAGCGACGGGCATAGCAGCAGCCGCAGCTGTCTCAACAGCTGCAACCTTAGCAGCCTTGGCAGTCTTGGCAGCAGGCTCAGCGCTCACCTCAACAACAGGTTCGACCTTTGCCTTGATAGAAGCTGCCGCTTCCTCAGCCGCAACGCCTACCGAAGCAACTTCTGCAGCAGCAGCCTTGGAGGCCTTGGTCGCTGCAGCTTTGGTAGTCTTAGCAGCAGTTTTTGCAGCCTTTACGGGCGCAGCACTCGCTTCTGCCGCAGTTGCTAGATAGGCTTCTTTTCCGCAGTAGGGACAAAACTTAGATACATCAGGTATCTCTTTACCACAACCTGTACAAAACATAATTTCTCCCATCACTTGCACTGATACGGTTGCCTTAAAACTGTCTAAAATCGTCTTAGGCTCGTCTAAAAACGAGTGTTAGGCGAGTGTTATTCCTCGGTATCTTGAGCGTCCTCGGCGAGTAGGTTTCGCGTTCTGCTTGAATCCACGGCAATGCCAGGGCCCATCGTTGAGGTAACAGTGATTGACTTGATGTAGCGACCCTTCGCCGAAGCAGGCTTGACCCGCAAAATCTCGTCAAGCAAAGCACCATAGTTCTCGGTAAGCTGCTCGGCAGTAAACGAAACCTTGCCCACCGGTACGTGGCAGATGCCAAAACGGTCGGCGCGATACTCAACACGTCCTGCTTTAAGCTCGCTCACAATTTTAGAAACATCCATGGTAACGGTTCCAAGCTTGGGGTTTGGCATAAGGCCGCGCGTACCCAAAACTTTACCAAGACGACCAACCTTTGCCATCATGTCTGGCGTTGCAACGGCAGCGTCAAAGTCAAGAAACCCACCTTGCACTTTTGTGATAAGGTCGTCAGAGCCAACAACATCTGCACCAGCAGCCTCTGCTTCTTTGGCCTTGTCGCCCTCAGCAAAAACTGCAACGCGCACGCTCTTGCCCGTGCCATGTGGGAGCGAGATAGAGCCACGCACCTGTTGGTCGGCTTGACGGGTGTCGATACCAAGACGAAAGTGAGCCTCCATAGTTTCATCAAACTTGGCAGCTGCAACCTCTTTAGCAAGACGCATCGCAGCAAGCGGGGCGTAAAGCTTCTCGGCATCTACTTTTTCTTGTTGGTTTTTTCTGTTCTTTGATAACTTTGGCATGATTACTCCTTATTCTCATGGTCAGCGAGCCATGCCGGCTCTCCCATTTTTCTATCCGCCTCACACATTCTGCGAAAGGTACGGATAGCTTACTCCTTTTCCTCAGATTCCTCTGATTCACCCTCAGCGCTTTCCTCAACCTTAGGCTCTTCAATCGGAAGGATTTTCTTCTTTTTCTTGTACACGCCGGTATCGGCAACGCCCTCAACACGAACGCCCATAGAGCGTGCCGTGCCTTGAACAACTTTCATAGCAGCCTCAACATCATTGGCGTTAAGATCAGGCATTTTGACCTCAGCTATTTGACGCAGCTGGTCTTTGGTCAACTCGCCAACCTTTTCCATATGGGGTTCACCAGAACCCGACTCAATGCCCAGCGCCTCTTTAATCAAAACGGCAGCGGGCGGGGTTTTGGTGATGAAGTCAAAAGTTTTGTCTTCATAGACGGTAATCTCAACGGGAATAATAGTCGAGCCTTTGTCCTGCGTAGCGGCATTGAAAGCCTGGCAGAACTGCATAATGTTTACGCCCTTAGCACCGAGTGCCGGACCAACCGGAGGCGCAGGAGTTGCCCCTCCCGCCGGGATTTGAAGCTTGATATAACCAGCTATTGGTTTTTTGGGAGCCATCGCTCTCTCCTTAGTTTCTCGTAACACAACAGGGTTTCTGCTGCGTTGCTAACTCACATTTGTTCTTACCTTTATCACAATGGTCGGTGAGAAGCGTCCCTTATCGGGGCACCGTCCATAGTTTCTCCACATTTGCACGTTGCACAAAAGCAAACCAGATAAGCCTTGAGGCGCGCAGCCCGAGCTTGCCCAAAAAACAAATCCTGCCTAAAGGCGCGTAACCTGGTCGTAGCTCAGCTCAACGGGGGTTTCTCTACCAAAAATCGAAACAAACACTTTAATTTTGCCTGCCTCGGGGTTGACCTCAGAAATCGTGCCGTCAAACTCTGCAAGCGGACCAGAGGTCACTTTGACGCTCATGCCAACAGCAAGGTTTGAAGAGGTCTTTTTGGGCATGTCGGTATCGACACGCTTCATAATTTTGTTGTATTCCTCGCGCGAAAGCGGCGTGGGTCTGCCTTGGGCACCCACAAAACCGGTGACGCCGGGGGTATTGCGCACTACGCTCCAACTTTGGTCATCAAGTTCCATGCGTACCAGCACATAACCGGGGAAAATCTTTTTCTCACTGGTAACGCGCTTGCCGCCGTCTTTTATCTCCATGATTTCCTCGGTTGGAATCTTGATATCAACAACACGGTCGCCAAAGCCCATCGACTCAATGCGGTGGAGCAAATTATGCTTTACCTTATTCTCATATCCACTATACGTGTGTAAAACGTACCACTTCTTTGCCATAGCTTACTTGCCGCCCATCAAAAAGTTGCGGAGTGAAACACTCGGGGCTCCTGTGGCAGCAGCAGTATCATCGACTGCCTCTGCAGCAGCATCAGCGGCCTCTGCAGTGGCGTCACCAGCAGCATCAACAGCATCTTCGATGGCATCTGCAAGGTCTGCACCGGCATCAGCACCAGCATCGGTAGCAGCATCAAGCAAGTCGCCAGCAGCCTCAGGGTTGATTACCTCTCTCAGCTGCGAGATATACTTGATAACAACAACCATTATCTGGTCGATGATAAAGATAAGAATGCCAAAAAACAGCAGCGCAATAATGACGATAATCGTCATGTTGAGAACTTCGTTTTTTGTTGGCCACGTTGTTCTTTTTATCTCAAGACGCACATTGCGAAAATACGCAATAGCACGCTGAAAGATGTTTGGCTGCTTGGGGGCCTTTTTGCTTTTGTCCGCACCCTTTGGGCTCTTTGCCGCCGGAGCGTTTTTGGAAGCATTCTTTGGAGCAGTCTTAACAGCGTTTTTAGAAGCCTTGGCATTCTTGGAAGCCTGAGCGTCTTTTGCAACACCCTTAGCTATATCTTTGGCCACGCTCTTATCCGACTGAGCCTCTGGGCCAGTGGTCACTGTTTTGTTTCTGTTGTTCTTCTTTTTTGCCATCTTTTTTCCTGACATTCACTGGTGTTTATTATTTCTTAAACCTACACTGAAGTTTTAATAGTCAAACTGAATAAAACTGAATAAAACTGAATATAACAAAATCAAACGTTCTTACGTTCTTGAAAAAAACTGGCAGGCCAGGAGGGACTCGAACCCCCAACAAACGGTTTTGGAGACCGCCGCTCTACCAATTGGAGCTACTGGCCTGTGCCGTACGTGCCTGTATGCACACCTGCTCGTATGTCCGCTTTGCTCGACACACGTATCTGGGCGCGCAAACGCGCAGACTCACTCACCGCGTCTCTCGATGCAGTGTGTGGGTCTTACACCATTTGCAGTATTTCTTAAACTCAATACGCTCTGGGTTGTTTTGCTTATTCTTTTTTGTGGTGTAGTTACGACGCTTGCACTCAGTGCACGCCAGGGTAACCAACGTTCGCATGAATCCTCCTTGCAGATGTACAGTGCACAATGCAGCCCAACACGCCTGTGCTGGGCTGCATCTGATAACAGTGCTTTACTTAATAATTTTAGTTACACGACCAGAACCAACGGTTCTACCACCCTCACGGATAGCAAAGCGCAGGCCCTCCTCCATAGCGATAGGAGCAATAAGCTCGCCACGAATCGCAATGTTGTCGCCAGGCATAACCATCTCGGTGCCCTCAGGCAAGTGAGCAACACCAGTAACATCGGTAGTGCGGAAGTAGAACTGCGGACGATAGCCATCAAAGAACGGCGTGTGACGTCCACCCTCCTCTTTCGTAAGAATGTAAACCTGAGAATCAAAGTCGGTATGCGGAGTTACGCTACCTGGTTTGCAGAGAACCTGACCGCGGATAATATCCTCGCGCTTAACGCCACGGAGCAAAATACCAACGTTGTCGCCAGCCTCGCCCTGATCAAGAATCTTGCGGAACATCTCAACACCGGTGCAAACGGTTTTCTCAGTTTCTTTGATACCAACAATCTCAACCTCGTCGTTGATGTGGATAACGCCACGCTCAATACGACCAGTAGCAACCGTGCCACGACCCGTAATGGTAAAGACGTCCTCAACAGCCATCAAGAAAGGCTTGTCGGTGTCGCGCTCAGGAGTGGGGATGTACGTATCAACAGCGTCGATAAGATCCCAGATTTTCTGCTGAGCATCAGCGTCGCCCTCAAGAGCCTTGAGTGCAGAACCGCGGATAACAGGAGTGTCATCGCCGGGGAACTCGTAGCTTGAGAGGAGTTCACGAACCTCCATCTCAACAAGCTCCAAAAGCTCCTCGTCGTCGACCATATCGCACTTGTTGAGGAATACAACGATGTACGGTACGCCTACCTGACGAGCAAGCAAGATGTGCTCGCGGGTTTGTGCCATAGGACCGTCAGTAGCGGCGATAACGAGAATTGCGCCGTCCATCTGTGCAGCACCCGTAATCATGTTCTTGACGTAGTCGGCATGGCCGGGGCAGTCAACGTGTGCATAGTGACGATTCTCTGACTCATACTCGATGTGAGCAATCGAGATGGTAATACCGCGCTCGCGCTCCTCGGGAGCTTTGTCGATATCCTCAAAAGCCGTAAAGTCTGCCAAACCTTTTGCAGACAGGGTCTTTGAGATAGCGGCGGTCAACGTGGTCTTGCCATGGTCAACGTGACCGATGGTTCCGATGTTAACATGTGGTTTAGTTCGCTCAAACTTTTCTTTTGCCATGGTGTTATTCCTCCTTCAAGGACTTTTTGCCCGTTTGGGCATTTTTACGAATATCTTATCTCCGATGCCGGAGTCTTTCCTAACTTCGTACTCGAAGCTTATTTGGTGCTGGTAGCGGTGACTGGATTTGATGCAATTTTGAAAACCACAAAATTGCGTGTCCTCGTTCGCTCAGCTCACTTCGGACCCTCGGCTACAAACGTGCCACTGGCACGTTTGATGACGCCTCGCCCCATGTCTGGCTTCAAATCCATTCAACTCATCATATAGCATCTTCGTACTCGAAGCTTATTTGGTGCTGGTAGCGGTGACTGGATTTGAACCAGTGACGCCACGGGTATGAACCGTGTGCTCTGACCAACTGAGCTACACCGCCATTTTTCAAAATATCCTACGATGGTAGCCATCTTGTCTATTTTCTGCCGAGCCTTGTCTTGCGTTCGTAGACGTTGCTCGGTTTTACAACTTACAAAACGTAGCAGCAAAAAATGGTGGAGGCGCATGGATTCGAACCATGGTAGGCATAGCCAATGGGTTTACAGCCCATCCCCTTTAGCCACTCGGGCACACCTCCAATTATTGCACGACGTTTCTCATCTGGCTGCCCAGCAGTTTTGCTGCCAAGCGTATTCCTGGAGCCCACAACCGGACTTGAACCGGTGACCTCTTCCTTACCAAGGAAGTGCTCTACCGTCTGAGCTATGTGGGCAGATGGTCTGTCCTCAGAAATCCTCAGTAAAACAACTGTACACTGTGCGTTTTTCAAGTTGCAGGCTTGCGCACACGGTATCTGCCCGTGAAAGCAAGCTGAACGATATTACTGTATCTATCGCTTCTCGTCAATGGCGCATTCGCTGTCCACGCACCCGGGCGTATCTATATCAGTCTTTTGAAGCTCCTTATGTGAACCTCAGCAGCTCTCAATAACGTCAAATATCGCCACGTTTGCTCCCCTCTTTTGCCCAACTTTTTGCGATATTTTGCGGTAAATTGCGGCAAGTTTTTGCGTCAAAGAGTGGTAGTATAACGCTGTTGGGAACTAAAAAATGAGGAGGTATCTATGGACACAAAACAACCTTTATCACAAGGACGTTCTACCCAAGAGTTTTCTCAGGTTTCTCGCAGAGGCTTTGTCAAAACAGCTGCCGTTGGAGCGGCTGGAGTTGCAGCACTGCCGCTTGTTGGGGCTCTCAGTGCGTGCGCCAAAGAGCCAGCACCAGAAACAAGCTCGCCTGATGCCGCAGCAGCAGCCGGACTTCCCACTGCTGCAACCGCAAGCAATTTCAACATCATGCCCGAAAACACCACGGTAGTAGGCACTACCTATGAAAACCTCCTCGCTGCCATTACGGGCGAAACGGGGGCAACCACTAAGTACGCTGCGTTTGCAAAAGTTGCCGAAAGCGAAGGTTTTCCGCAGCTTGCCCGTTTATTCAACTGTACGTCTGATGCGGAGAAAATCCATATTGAGCTCGAGTTTGCCCTTGCGTCAAAAATAAACCCTGACACCAAGCGCCCCGAGCCGCCAACTGTTGACACGCATCAAACTGATATTAACCTGATTTTTGGAGCAAATGGCGAGATTTATGAAACCTCTGATATGTATCCAGCATTTATCAAGGTAGCGCAAGACGAGAACAATGCCGAGGCTGTTCAGATTTTTACCCGCGCTAAGCTTGCCGAAGCCTATCATGCCGAGCGGTATCTTGAGGCGTACAACAACATCGACAAACCAGATGATGATAAGTATTATCTCTGCCCTGTTTGTGGTTTCATTCACAAAGGTGATGACTTTGAGTCCTGCCCCATTTGTGGCACCGCAAAAGCAAGCTTTAAGGATTACTAAGAGTTAGATTATGAAGTCCGCCGCCCCGCTTTGCGGGGCGGCGGACAAAGATTTTGAGCACCTTCATTTGGAACACATTCTTAACCGCAAGAGCAAGTTCATAACCGCCAGAGCAAATCCATAGCGCTAGCGCAAACCCATAGCCGCTAAAGCAACTCTTTTACCGCTAGAGCAAATCCTTAACCACTTTGATGCGACGAATGGCTTCGAGCAGATGGTCGTCAGGTGTGGTAAGTGAGATGCGAACATACCCCTCGCCATCAGGGCCGTAGCCACTTCCCGGCGTGACAATAACGTGTGCTTCGACTAACAAGCGCTCCGCAAACTCCGCCGAGCTGTAACCCTCAGGAACTTTTGCCCACACATAAATGGTAGCTTTTGGTGCTTCACACTCAAGACCGATGGCTCTAAGCGCTTCAACCACAAGGTCACGGCGATGTTGGTACAAGGCGCACATATCAGCAACACATTGCTGCGAGCCCTCCAATGCAACAATAGCAGCATCTTGAATGGCGGTAAACTGCCCCGAGTCCAGATTGTTTTTGACCGTGCCAAGTGCCTGAATAGCATCGGCATTCCCAACCGCAAAACCAATGCGCCACCCCGTCATATTGTAAGATTTAGACAGCGAGAACATTTCAATAGCAACCTCTTTTGCATCAGGTCGCTCGAGAATAGAGGGAGCAACATAGCCATCAAAACCAATCTCAGAATACGCATTGTCATGAACGAGCAGTAAGTCATGCTCCATACAAAAAGCAATGGCCTTGTCAAAGTATTCTTCAGAAGCAATGGCACCCGTAGGATTGTTGGGATAGCCTAAAAACATTATTTTAGCCTGAGCAAGAATGTCTTCTGGAATACTATAAAACGACGCGAGCCAGCCTGTCTTGGCGCTCATGGGCATAAAATACGTGTTCGCGTGCATAAGTGTCGCGCCGCCCGAATACACGGGATAGCCAATACTTGGTGCAAGTACGTAGTCGCCTGGGTTCACAAAAGCAGTATGAATATGGGCAATGCCCTCCTTGCTGCCAATGAGCGCAAGGGTTTCGGTATCGGGGTCAACATTCACACCAAAACGACGATTCATCCACGCAGCAGCTGCCGCACGATATGCAGGCGAACCTGCGTAGTCGGGATACTGGTGGTTAACAGGCTTTCGGATAGCCTCTGCCATCGCATCAACAATATGCTTTGGCGTTGGCTGGTCGGGGTCGCCAATGCCAAGCGAGATAACGTCAACACCTTGGGCACGAAGCAGATCGCGCTTTTTGTCAATCTGAGCAAATAAGTAAGGAGCTATGTTATTGAGATTGTTCGCAGTTTTAAGCACACGTTTTTCGCGAATTTCTGTACTGCCCTGATAAACCGTTTTTGCGGGGCCAGTCATATAGACGTGATTATCAGAACCCCACTCAATAGCAAGATCGCCGCCAAGCAGATGCAAAACAAGGTTGCGCTCAGCACCCTCAAAAGCAACCGCCGCAACTGCTGCAGCGCAAGCTCCCGTGCCGCAAGCAAGCGTTTCTCCGCAGCCACGCTCCCACACTCTCATAGTAATGTGTGTGACCCGTAAAGGAGCTTCTTCTTCAGAGGAAGAATCATTGTTGCTCATGCGCTCATCAACAATAACGTTGTAGGTACCGCTACGACCCTTATCCATTGTTGGCAAGATGTTACGACCGTCAAACGAAGCTGCACTCTCGCCCGTTGCTGGCTCAGCTTCTTCCTCTTTTTTCTCAATAATGGCGAACTCGACATTAGTTCCTTCAGGAAAAAGTTGCTCTGCTTTCTCAAAGTACGTGCCGAGCCGTTCAATATCAAAACTGGGAAGGTCAATGCTCTCGTCAAGGAAAATAACTAGATGCGGATTGCCCATGTTCACACAGGTCATGCGCATGCTATTGGGCAGCTGCAACTCGCTACCAACCGAGCTAAAGGCATCTTGGTTAAGATAAACAGCACCTTCTGTTTTGGTAGTTCTGTCGGCGGTAGTAATGGTAATATGCTGCGTCACTGGCAAAGACGTGGGAATGCTGTCTGGCTCAAAAATTGGCTCGCCCATATCAACGGTGACCGTAGTAAGTTTGCCCTCGTCGTCAACGGTAAACTGCAAAGGGCGCTTACCCGCAGCGGTATCGACGGCAAACAGGCCCTTCTGCGCCCCTTCCTCTGGTCGCACAAAGCCAAAATCAACAAGGAACTTGGCAAAGCAGCGCACGCCATTGCCACACATCTCGGCAAGCGTGCCGTCGCTGTTGAAGTAGTGCATATACGCAACACAGTCCGCGTGTTCTGAGGGACGCACAAGAATAACGCCATCGGCGCCAATACCAAGGTGCCGATCACAAAGCTGCTGAATCTGCTCGGGGGCAAGCTCGATTGACGAGGACAAATCCTCAATAATGATAAAATCGTTGCCCGCGCCGTGTATTTTGGCAAAATCAAGTTTCATGTAGCCACAAGCTCCTTTGTAATCAAATGCACTTTGGACATTTTTGGCTTACTCCCTTGAGGTTTCCCAAAAGAGAGAAATCGAATGTTTATATTTTAGCAATTTATCCGTTCTTGAGGGACCTGCAACGCTTCGAGCGTTTTTTCTTGTAACGCAAGGGTAAACTCCTCGTTAGATAGAGTGCCAGCAAGTCGCTCTTTGTGCAGTTCAGTGGCATGTATCCACGTTATGCGCGCATCTCGCTTAAACCAGGTGCGTTGTCGCTTGGCGTAGCGCCGGGTAGCCTGCTTTATGCGCTCAACGGCCACGCCAAGAGTTTCGGTGCCGTCAAGCACCCCTAAAAGCTCTTTATAGCCAATAGCTTGGGAGAAGCTGGGGTAGTTTTGATATCCTTGTTTGACGAGCGCCTGCACTTCTTCGAGCAGGCCATTTGCCATTAAAGTATCGACCCGCCGATTGACAACCTCGTATAAAACTTCGTGAGAAACCTCAACGCCCACATATTTTGTTGCGTAGTACGCCTTATATTCCGAGAAGTCCGCCTGCTGCTCGGCATAACTGGTGCCCTCATCTAAAAGCTCGAAAGCACGTATGACCCGTCGCACGTTGTTGGGGTGAATAAGAGCAGCGCTGGCGGGGTCTTGCTGGGCGAGCTCAGCGTGAAAGGCTTCTGCGCCCATCTCGTCTGCCTGCTTGGTAAGTTGGTTGCGAAGCGCAGTGTTGGGTGACGGTACAAGGCCACTTGATGCTTCAAGTTGCTCGGTTTCTGGAGCAGTCGCAAAGCGATTTTCATCAAAGATGAAATCATCGAGTGCGGCGCGCACGTACAAACCAGTACCGCCACATACTATTGGCTGCAAGCCGCGAGCACGCACTTCTTCAATGGCAGTGCGCGCCGCACGCTGATACGCTGCAGCGGTAAAAGGAACACTGGGGTCAACCAAGTCTATACAATGATAGGCTGTCGAACGCTCGGCAAGAGGAACTTTCGCCGTACCAATATCCATTCCACGATACACCTGCATGGAATCGGCGCTTATCACCTCTCCGCCAAGCGTGCGTGCCAAAACATCTGCTAACGATGATTTGCCCGTGCCTGTTGCGCCCACCACGGCAATAACCTTTGCTTCTGCATCAAAATCGCCGAGCTGACAACCAGACTGGCAGTCCTTAGAAATCTCGCTGCGGTCAACCTCGGCCGCGCTCACAATAATTCACCTTTGAGATACCACGTACGAGCCTCATGGATATGAACGGGAAGAATGTTGCCTGCAAACTCAGAAACACTCGCCTTGGCGGGCAGCGGTACATGAACCGTTTGGTTTTTGGGAGATTTACCCACAAGCATAGCCTCGTTGCGCTTGGACGTTCCCTCAAAAAGCACCTCAATGGTGGTGTTAGTATCTATTTGGTTGCGCTCAAACGCACTTTCTTGCACAAGGGCAACGAGCTCGTCAAAACGCTCTTGGATTACCTCAGACGGTGTAGTGGCCTCCATTTTTGCGGCAGGCGTACCCTCGCGCTTTGAATAGATAAACGTAAAGGCCTGCGAGTAACCCACGGCGCGCGCCAACTCAAGCGTCGCCTCAAAATCTGCGGCAGTTTCCCCCGGAAAACCAACGATAATATCGGTTGAAAAGGCAATTTCACCCTTGCCACTTGCCTGGGCTGCTTTTCGCACCTTATGTATGAGTTCCAGATAATGTTCAGCCGTATAATGACGGTTCATCGCCTTGAGAACGGTATCTGAGCCACTTTGAACGGGCAAGTGGAGCGCCGGCATAACCGCAGGCAGCTCAGCAAAAGCAGCAATGGTGTCATCGCTCAAATCTTTAGGGTGGCTTGTCGCAAAACGAATACGTTCGATGCCAGAAGCAGCAACATCACGCAACATCTCGGCAAACTGCGGCTTACCGTGCAAGTCGCGCCCATACGAATTAACATTTTGCCCCAGCAAGGTTACCTCACGCACGCCGTCTTTTTGAAGCTGCTCAAGCTCAGCGAGAATGTCATTGCGCTCGCGGCTTTTCTCACGACCACGCACAAACGGCACAATGCAATATGAGCAAAAATTATCACAGCCAGTCATAATGGGGAGCCAGGCGTGCCAGCTCTGCTCACGATGCGCCGGCAGCGAGGTAGCAGGCGCTATATCCAGTTTTGAACTAGCATCTGAACCTTCGCGCAAGCGCACCTGCTCGTTGTCTAAAACCTCAACCTGTGCGCCGTTTTCCTCCGTACTTTCCAAAGCTGCAGCAATCAGATTAGGAGCATGAGCAAGGTTGTGCGTGCCAAACACCACGTCTATATGCCCAAACGCCTGAGCCAGCTTTTCTCCGTCACGCTGACCTATGCAGCCGCCAACCGCAATAATGCGACGTCGCTTTGAGCCATCAGAAGCAGGGAGGTTTTTTATAGAAGCAATTTGACCAAAGGCTCGCGTGTCGGCGGCTTCGCGCACGCAACAGGTCATGTACACAATAATATCGGCATCGGCTGCCTCGTTAACCATCAAAGCGCCCTGCGCCTCAAGCATACCTGCAATGCGCTCAGAGTCGTGCTTGTTCATTTGGCACCCAAAGGTGCGAAGTTGGTACGTTAGCCCAGCAAACATTTCTCATTGCCTGCATTGTCGTCGCTGAGGACAAGACCATCAAGATTCTCAAGATTTTCGACACCAAAACTCGCCTTAGTAGTGCCGCGCAAATAGCGGGGCTCAACCCTAAAGCGAATGGCGGTGCGGGTTTCTCCCTTAATGTCGATGTCTGCAAATGACGGAGAACACATTATTTCAATGCCAATGGGAGAAAGAAAGCCGCGCGAAATGGCAATCGCCTTGACGGCCTGATTGACCGCACCTGCGCCGACGCTTTGAATGTCCACTGCAACCCCGTCTTTTATCATGCCGGCTATCGCGCCAGCTACCGAGGAGGGTGAAGATTTAGAGGATACTTTAAGAAACTCCATGAGTGCTGCTTTCTCTGCTCTGTTCGGTTTTACGTTCAGTTTTGCGTTTGAGGTTCGTTTCTGTGCTAGGTTCGGTTCTGCGTTTTGTTGCTACCTTTGGAGTACGTTAGGTTTTGTGTGTTTATTCTACGTTTGTGCTGCTTGTTTGCTTTTGCAAGCTCCCCATTATCGCATATTGCTACCACTTATGGCAATACCTCTGGTTAAAAAGGTTTTGCTGCAAGTTATAGGTAGGTTGTGTGTGTTGTATGCGAGCTCTGTCCTAACACAAACATAAGCCGCCCGTTTCCGAGCGGCCTATGCGGGATTTTGCTGAGATCTTGTATGCAGCAAGGTTCCTCATTGGCAAGGTTCCTCATTGGCAAGGTTCCCTGTCAAGGGAGCTACTTCAAATCTTTGGGGTCATAATCCAATTCAATCTTGGTTATTACGCCCTCTTCTTTATCAACCGAAACCGTCAACGAACTATAGAGCTCTCCCCAAGTGTAGTAATCAAAGTGAGAGCTGTCGGACTGCTCTGTTGGTTTGCCATAGGCCTTTATAAAGTCCTTGATATCAGACTTTTCGGTAAGACCGCCCGGAAGCTCGATGGGCACCATTGCGCCATTGTCGTAATACTCAATCACTGTTACAAAGCAAAACTTAACGGGCTGCTGTTTGTCGTCATAGTTGCGAATGCTGGTACGCAAAACTTGATTATCCTTGCGAAGCTCAATGCCAGTGTCAAAGCCACGTGCATTAACCATTCTGTTCATGTCGCTTACCGCAGTCCACCCGTTGCTCAAAAGCTCGCTTACTGGAATGGGCATTTGATACAGCGTGCCACCATATTTGGCGGTGAAGCTATCCCAAGATGCACCCAAAGTCTTAGGGGCTTTGTAATTCTTCACCACATCAGGAGCGTCGCCTGTTGCCTCAGGGGAACTTTCGCGGGCAATCAAGTTACGCATAGAAAGACTGATTACTTTGTCAGCCTCTTTGTCAATGCTAATCTCCGCATCTGCATAACTACCGGTCGAATAGGTAAAGTGCTTGGCGGTATCGCCATCGTAGGAATCTGAAGGCTCACCATACGCTGCCAAAACCTCTGCCTCAGAAGAGCCGAGAATGATGTTTCCTGGGAAAATGAGCTGTGTGCCAGTTTCTGCGTCCCAGCTATCAAGATCAATGCCACCCACATTGCAGTCAGATACTTTTTTGACGTCAGCATCCACATTGACAAAGGTCAGATAGATTTGATGTGAGCCATTTTTTGCTACAACAACACCTGTATAGGAGTTAGGCTTGAGCGTCTCCTCGTTGTAATCAACGCCAAGAGTCTCTTCAATCTTCCAGCCCTTTGCTGCAAATTCAGAATACGGAGCAGGGAATTCATAAATTTCTCCATCGAGCTGCACCATAAAACTGTAGATGTCGTCGCTGAGTCCATCTGCAGATGCAGGCTCGTCTTGCGCCTCAGCTTCTCGGTCTTCTACGGGGTCTTCTGCAACAATTTCTCCCGCAACAAACAAGCCACAGCCTGGAAGCATGGCAAGCGGAACTAGGATACAAAGAACAATTACCAAAAACTTTACGATTTTTTTCATAGATACCACCACATACACCTTTCTCCAACACGATTGTTGAAACCGTTGTCCACGTTGGAATAATCCACCATTCCACCACTTTTGAACGAACTCTCGCTTGAAGTTCGTCCTCATAAAAACATAGGGTATATGGTATCAGACTTTGAGCATTTCAGGGCTACGGACACTGCTGGCAGGCCGCTATCTCTGAGGCATCACTTTTCCTCTGTGCCATGATTTTTTTAGCCATGCCTTCAAGGGGGCAGTATCCCAAATAAAATTGTTATAACAGTACAATGCTTCTAGCTCATCGTTCTTGCTAATGTCAAGCTGGGTAAGCTTATTGTTAGAGCAATCCAAATAGTCAAGCTTTTTGTTCTTTTTTACATTAAGCTGGATAAGTTTGTTATTGGAGCAAAGCAAACTTTCAAGTTTTTTGTTTTTGGTTACGTTAAGTTCGACAAGTTTGTTGTTGAGACACATCAAGTTCGCAAGCTTTTTGTTCTTGCTTACATCGAGTTTTGATAGCTTGTTGTCTGAACAGTCGAAAATCCAAAGCTTGGTATTTTTGCTTACGTTAATTTTGGCAAGCTTGTTGTTATTGCAGTGTAACCGCTCGAGTTTGGCGTTCTTGGTCAAAGTAAGTTTGGTAAGCTTGTTATTCCAACACCACAAACCTGTCAGTTTTTTGTTTTTGCTCAGTGTAAGGGTTTTGAGTTTATTGTGGCCACATACGAGCTCTACCAGCGCTTTGTTCTTGGAAAGGTTGAGCTTGCTGAGCTTGTTATAGCAGCAGTCTATTCTTTTAAGCTTTGTGTTTTTGGTAAGCTTGAGGGTTTTGAGCCTGTTGTTAGCGCAGTTTAATTCTACAAGTTTTGTGTTCTTTGTCAGTTTTAGGTTTTTAATCTTGTTGTTTGAGCAACGTAACTTCTTGAGCTTTTTGTTCTTGCTCAGATCAAGTTTGCCAATTTTGTTGTTGGAGCAGTCCAAAGATTCTAGGGCTGTGTTCTTGCTCACATCAAGTTTGGTGAGGCAGCCAGGATCAGGCTCTTGCCTTGGTAGGGGCGCTGTTAGGAAAACGCCAGGTGTGTGTGTGTATCCGCTCAAGCACGTAAGGGTTTTAAGCTTTACATTTTTACTCACGTCAAGCTTGGTCAATTTGTTGCTTAAGCAGAGCAGCGTCCTCAATTCTGTACAAGCGCCTACATCAAGAGAGCTGAAATGGCGGTTTACGAGCAAAACAGACACAACAGCAATATCATCAATTTGTCCAGGAACAACAATTTCCGTAGAGTCGCCCTTGTAGCTTGTAATATATATGCCGTCTTTTTTTGCGGTGTATTCAAAATCGCTTGCAGGAGTAAGCTCGGCAGTGGTCAAATTGGTATCTGTAGTGCCTGTGGTGTTTGTGGCGTTTGTGGCAAAAGCTGTTGACGAAAACCCAATGGGGCCAGAACACACCAGCACAAACGCCAAAAATAGAGAAAGCAAACGTCTTGATGACCATAAAGGTTTACTGAGTTGAGCTTTAGAAGAAGTGTTCGTTTTGAGAATGAAGGAGCTTTTAGGTGGAGGCTTCTGATTCATGGCACTTCCTTCCAATATCACCGCAGCGTAGCTCACCGCTCTCGCTTTGTTTGCATAATATGTTCCTTACATAGTACGCCCTTTTGCTCTATTTTTCAAACCTACTTGCCTCACACACATAGGTAATGCTTAGCCAGTGCGTTCTGCCCGGTTTAACGGCACGGCTTTTGCTCATTTTCACGATAAAAAAGGTGTAGAATTGAAGGCGGAAAAGTTAGAACTTTCGGGGAGGAGAGAGTGTATGGAGGTTGCCAAAAGCGAAAAGCCGGTAATACTGACCGTTGATGACCAGCAAACTGTTTTAACGCGCCTTCGCGAAACCCTCAAAAACGATTATACGGTGTGTCCGGTTACCTCAGGGCCAGCCGCTCTCGAGTTTCTAAAATCGCATCATGCAGACCTCATTGTGCTTGATTATTATATGCCCGAAATGAGTGGCTTTGACGTGCTGACCATTTTGCAAAATGACGAGAAGCTCAAATCCATACCAGTGATTTTTCTTACCGGGTCTGAAAACGACGAGGACGAGATTGCTGCGCTTAAAATGGGAGCCGTTGACTATCTGCTAAAGGAGCCCTTTAAGCCGCACGCGCTTATCACTCGCATAAACTTACAGCTCGAGCTTTTTCGCCATCGTCATCATCTTGAGGAGCTTGTTGAGCAAAAAACCCAAGATCTCTCCGAGGCTAACAGAAAGCTTTCTCAGCGCGACCGCGTAACCCTTGAAATGCTGGCACAAGCCTCTGACCTCCGCGACCATGATACGGGTGCTCACCTTGACCGCACCACCGGATATGCCAAAATCATCGTTGACGACCTGCTTGCTGCTCCCCATGAGGACTATGGTCTTACGCCAGAGAGTGGCACTGACATTGTAGACGCCATGAAGCTTCATGACCTTGGCAAGCTTGCCATGCCCGATGCCGTGTTGCTTAAGCCGGGGCGCCTTACTAAAGAGGAGTTTGATGTTATAAAAACGCACCCCACCTATGGCTACGAGATGCTTAAAGATGCTATTGCGAGCATGGGCGAGGATTCGCTTTTGTACACTGCGGGCGACATAGCCTATGGACACCACGAAAAGTGGAACGGGAGCGGGTATCCGCAGGGTTCGTCTGGTACAGATATTCCGCTCAGCGCTCGGATTTCTGCCATTTCTGATGTTTTTGATGCCCTCACCTCGGCTCGCCCTTACAAGCCTGCCTTTAGCCCTCGAAAAGCCTTTGAGATTATGTATGACGATGCTGGAACGCATTTTGACCCCTATCTCATTGAGGTGCTGAGGCGGCATGAGAAAGATTTTGAAACCATCGTAAAAACTTTGGGAGATGCAGCTCTCGTAGATGAAGATGACGACTTAAAAGACGTAGAACAGCGCTAGCTTAAGGAGAAAACCATGAGTCTTGACGACATTTTAGCGAACACAAACATTGAGGGTCTTAACATACCCGAAGCTTTGGGTCGCATAAACAACAATTCCAGTATTTATATGAGAATTATACACTCTTTTACTCAGAATATGCCTGATATGCTTGAGGAGCTTTCAAAAGTTACCGAAGCTGACCTCCCCGACTACATTATTCAGGTTCACGGCGCAAAGGGCAGTTGCTATGGTATTGGTGCTACTGCCTGCGGTGACGCCGCCTTTGCCCTTGAGATGGCTTCAAAAGCAGACGATTGGGAAACGGTCGCACGTGACAATGGAGCTTTTATCGCACTGTCGCACGAGCTGGTAGAAAAATTGAAGGAGCTTGAGGCTTGCGTTGAGCAAGCTCAGTCTGGCGCTGGTGCTGGTGGCGTTGCTGACGGTGGTGTTGCTGGTGGTGGTAGTGGCGCTGAGGCTGCTGCGGTTCCTGAAGCAGCCGCAACCCCAGCCGTTTTAGATACCGAAAAGCTCGCTGCCTTGCTTGAGGCAACCAAAGATTTTGATTATGAAAAAATGGAATCCCTTGTGGAGGATTTAGAAAAGCAGCAAGCCGCAAATGGCGACGAAATTGTGCCTTGGTTGCGTGAGCAGCTCGACAAGTTTTCATACGACACGATAATCGAACGACTGTCCAACCTCTAAAAAGTTAACAATTCAACCGTACTGGCTGTCGACTTTGCAGACGAGCTTTGGTACACTATCCCAACGAGCTGATGTGGCGCAACGGTAGCGCAACTGATTTGTAATCAGTCGGTTGCAGGTTCGATTCCTGTCATCAGCTCCACTACACGGGTTTGCTCTCAGAGCAGATCCGTGTAGTGCTATATGTGCAGGAATCGAAGCCAGACATGGGGCGAGGCGTAAGCAAACGTGCCAGTGGCACGTTTGTAGCCGAGGGTCCGAAGTGAGCAAGGCGAACAAGGACGTGCAATTTTGTGGGCTTCAAAATTGCGTCGATTCCTGTCATCAGCTCCACTACACGGGTTTGCTCTCAGAGCAGATCCGTGTAGTGCTATATGTGCAGGAATCGAAGCCAGGCCTTCCGGCTATCCCAACCTAGCTATTCTTAAGCGTTATGGTTCCCATCATATCAACGGCATTTTCACAGGAGTCAATGCAGCGCTCCATGCGCAAAAAGACGTTGCTCCATGCCATGATATAAACGGGATCATCAGTGTGATTGGTATAAAGGTCGCGAATAGAATCAAAGTAGAGCTTGTCGGCTTCTTCCTCAAGATTATTGACCTCAATAATGCTGCTCTCAAGAGAGAGCTTTGCTTTTCTAAAATTACGAAACTCCTTAAGTGCCCCCACAAGAGCAATTGCCGCTTTTTCAATAAGCTCGGCAAAGGCAACTGCGTGAACATGCAGTTCCTTAATGTCATACATGTACAACTGCTGAACAACGTCATCAACGTAGTCAACAATATCATCAAGGCTGTGCGCTATCTCAACAATGTCCTCGCGCTCAAGCGGAGTCAAAAACTCCGTGGCAACGTGCGTAAAAATCTCGTGATTTTTTTGGTCAGCCGCATTCTCAATTTCATGTGCAGCCTCTCCCATTTCAAGCAGCGTATCAGGATCAAAGTTAGTTAGAATCTCAACAAGCATATGCGCAACGTCGCGCGCAAACCTGCCCTGCTGCTCCAGTGCCTCAAAATAATCAAACTTCTCCCGTGCCATAACTTTCCTCCTCAAACAAGTTGAACTCTTACGGTAAGATCCTGTCCAAACACCCAAATATCAAACTTCTTATTCGTATGTTGCGCCAAACAGCGACAAAACAAAACGAAGAATAAACACAAATACTGCTCCAAGAAGCATCGCTGAGGGGAAGGTAATAACCCACGTTAATACAATGTCCCTTGCCTTGCTCCACTTAACTGCCGAGAGGCGTTTGGCACTTCCAACACCCATAACAGAGGTGGTAATTGCATGAGTAGTGCTAATGGGAGCGTGTAGGGCAGTCATAATTTGAATAACCGTGGCAGATGAGGTCTCAGCGGCAAAACCTGTTACTGAGTCAAGCTTGGTAACACCATGCCCCATTGTGCGCATAATACGCCAGCCACCTACCGAGGTACCCGCTGCCATAGTTACAGCGCAAATTACTTTGACCCAAAAAGGAATGCCTCCATCTACGCCAACACCAGCAGCCGCTCCCATACCAGCGCTCACCAAAGCAAGCGTAATGATGCCCATGGTCTTTTGCGCATCATTAGTACCGTGGGCAAAAGCAACAGCAGCGGCAGACAGTATTTGAAGGCGGGAGAACACGCGCCCTGCCTTACGCTTGTTGACGCGTGCAAAAAGTTTGTAGATGAGCTTCATAACAAAAAACGCCATAAAAAAGCCAATGAACGGCGAGGTAAACATAGGGATAATGACCTTTTGTAGCACACCGCTCCAAATGATACCGTTGACACCCATTGCATAGGCAATGGCAGCACCAAGCAAGCCACCAATAAGCGCATGGGACGATGAGCTTGGAATACCTTTCCACCAGGTAAAGAGGTTCCATGTTATAGCCCCCAACAGCGCTGCCAATATTACCCAGTCGGTAAGTGCGTCTTCAACAAGACCTTGCGAGATAGTTTTGGCTACGCCCTCGCTTACAAATGCACCTAAAAAGTTCATGCCAGCCGCAAGCGCAATAGCTCCAGCAACGGGCAACGCTTTGGTGTAAACCGTTGTTGCTATTGAGTTGGCAGTATCATGAAATCCGTTGATAAACTCAAAAGCAAGAGCTGCAATAACAACAAGAACAAGGATAAAAATGCTCATAGCGTTCCTCTCGTCCCTACCTGTTAGTCTTTTACATCCAACAGGCGCACAAAGGTTTCATTTATGAGCTTGGGATTGCCCTGTCCTTTGGTTGCCTGCATGGCCTGTCCCACAAAAAATCCTATGAGCCCTGTTTTGCCGCCTTGATATTCGGCAACTTTGTCGGGGAATTGTTTGAGAATGCCTTGCGCTATTTCCTCAAGGGCACCCGTATCGCTTACCTGTTCCATTCCCTCTTGTTTAACAATTTCTTGCGGAGCGCTGCCCGTTTCAAGCACACGAGCAAAAACCTCTTTGCCCTGCTTTGACGAGATAGCATCTTGCGCCACAAGGTTTGCAAGCTCTACCAGATGCTCTGGCTTAAGCTTTGTTTGGTTGAGGCTCGTATTGTTGGCGTTAAGATACGCCGATACGTCATTTATGAGGAGGTTGGCAACGGGTTTTGCCAGGTCTTTGTTGGCAACGGGTTTTGCCAACGCTGCGTTCTCTGTTTGTGCGCTTGCCATCGCCGCATCAAAAAACTCCGCGAGCTCTGCATCTCCGGCAAGTGCTGTTGCATCAACATAGGGCAGCGCAAAGTTTTCCATAAGGCGGGTGCGTTTTTGATCAGGCAACTCTGGAAGTCGGGCGCGTACTGCCTCAACAAACTCATCGCTTAAGTTATACGGAGCCAGATTGGGCTCGGGGAAATACCGATAGTCCTCGGCGGTTTCTTTAAGGCGCATAGGCGTAGTGAGCTTGGCGGCAGGCTCCCAGTGACGGGTTTCTTGCAAAATAGTGCCACCTTGCTCCAACACTTCTGCTTGACGACAAATCTCGTAAGCAAGACCGTCATGCAAGTTCTTAAAGGAGTTCATGTTTTTGAGCTCGGTCTTGGTGCCAAATGCGGTTTCTCCGCGCTTGCGCAGACTCACGTTTCCGTCGCAACGAAGCGAGCCCTCCTCCATAGAACAATCACTAATGCCCAGCGTAAGATAAATCTGGCGCAGTTTTTGTAAAAAGAGTCGAGCTTCCTCGGGCGTACGCAAATCGGGCTCGGTAACAAGCTCAATAAGCGGCGTGCCCACTCGGTTGTAGTCAACAAGCGAGTAGTCAGAGCCCGTTATGCGACCGTCAATGCCACCAATGTGAACAAGCTTGCCCGCATCCTCCTCCATGTGAATACGAGTAATGCGTATGTGCGTAAGATAGCCCTCGGCTGCATAGCTTTCTGGCAGCTCGCTGGTACCTTCCAGCTCAGTGCGCTCGCGCGAGGCAGGCCCCGTAACCTCAAGGTCAATGCCGCCACGCATACAAAACGCAACGGGGCCTTGAGTGGTTTGGAAGTTCTGGCTCATGTCAGGGTAAAAATAATTTTTACGATAAAACATCGTGCGCTGCTCAATATCACAGTTGGTGGCAAGCCCCGCCAAAACAATGTCTTCGATGGCAGCTTTATTGGGCACCGGCAAGGCACCGGGCATGCCTAAGCAAACGGGGCAAATATGCGTGTTGGGCTCTGCACCAAAGGTGATAGGGCAGCCACAAAACATCTTGGTGTTGAGCGTGGTGAGCTCAGTATGAACCTCAAGGCCAATAACAGCCTCCCAGCTCCGCAGTACGGTTTGGAGGTCTTTCACTGTGCACCTCCCCCACTGCTTGACGAGTCATCTGCCACCGGCGTCCACGGTGCCAAGCGCTCTATATCTGCGTAGCAGGCCTCAAGAGCACTGGCCACTTCAAAAATATTCTCGTCCTTAAACTGCGGCCCAATGATTTGTACGCCCACGGGCAAACCGCTTGTTTCTCCCAAGCCAACGGGCAGGTTCATGCCGCCATTACCTGCAATGTTGATGGGAATAGTAAAGATGTCCGAGAGGTACATGCTGGTTGGGTCGGCGATTTCGCCAAGCTTAAACGCTGTACGAGGACTAGTTGGTGTAAGCAAAACATCAACCTGCTCAAAGGCACACTGATAGTCCTGTGTAATGAGCGTGCGTACCTGTTGCGCAGGATAATAATAGGTTTCATACACGCCACTTGAGAGCAAATAGCTCCCGAGCATAATGCGGCGGCGTGTTTCTGCACCAAAACCTTGCGTGCGGCTTTTCTCGTATTGCTCCTCAAGATTACGACAATCAGAAGCACGATAACCATAGCGTATGCCGTCAAAACGGCTCAGGTTAGAAAACGCCTCGCACGGGCCAATAACGTAGTAAGCGCTCAAAGCAGCCTTGGCGTTAGGCAGCTCAACCTCAACAATCTGCGCACCCAAGCCCTCCAGTTTGGTAAGGGCTGCTTTGAGCGCTGAAGCCACCTCGCTCGAAACACCTGCAGCGTCCATATACGAAGGCACAATGCCCACACGTTTGCCCGCAATGCCCTGCGTACGACCAAGCTGGGCAGCAGCTGCGAAGTTAGGCTTGCAGTCCTGCGAGGTGCAGTCCCGCACATCACGCCCCACCATTGCATCAAGTGTTGTTGCCACGTCGGCAACACTGCGCCCCAGAGGGCCAACTTGATCAAGCGAGGAACCAAAACCAACCACGCCATAGCGAGAAACTACGCCGTAGGTAGGCTTAAAGCCCACCACGCCACAAAAGGCGGCGGGCTGTCTAATAGAACCACCGGTGTCTGATCCAAGGCTTACGGTAGCAAGACCTGCGGCAACAGCAGCAGCACTTCCTCCGCTTGAGCCACCTGGAACTCGTCCTAAATCCCAGGGGTTATAAGTGCAGCCAAAATAAGAAGTTTCGGTCGAGGAGCCAAAGGCAAACTCGTCCATATTCAACTTGCCCAGCGGCAAAGCGCCAGCATCAAGCGTTTTCTCAATGCAGGTAGCCGTATAGGGCGAAATATAATTTTCAAGCATACGAGAAGCGCAACTTGTGCGTGTGCCCTCAAGGTTCATATTGTCTTTGTAAGCGATGGGCACGCCAGCTAAAAGGGGTAGCTCGGCATTTGCAGCACGTGCGGCAGCAAAGGAAGCATCCAGTTCCGCTGCGGTTTCTTGCGCCAAGCCGTCCGTTACCTCAAGAAAGGCATGGATACTTTCATCACGCTCGGTGCAAACGGCAAGCGCAGCCTCAGCAAGTTCGCTTGCAGAAAAATCACCGGCAGTTAAGCCTGCTCGAATATCCGCAATGGAAAATGAGGGCAAAGCTGCGGTGAGTGTTGCTGAGGGAGCAACAGCTGCAGCAGGTGTGCTCGTCATCATTGCTCACCACCCTCACCGAGAATAGGCAAGACCCGATACTGCCCCTCGTGTACGTCTTGCGCAAGCTCCATAGCAACCTCGCGCGACATCACGGGCTCAGCGGTGTCCTCTCGCATGACATTTGAAAGACCTGCTATAGGGTGAAAGGTAGGCTCAACACCTTCGAGGTCGTATTCGGTAATGGGTTTTAAGCTTTCGATTATGGCATTAAACTCGACGGTCAAGGCTGCAAGCTCGCTCTCGTCAAGTTCTATTCGTGTGTACGCTGCAATACCACGCACATCATGTTCGGTTAAATACATCAAGCTCCTTAAACGGCAAAAATTGTACTGATGTATTGTAACGCAAACGGGCAGGCTTGGTGAAGTGTAAAGCGCACGTAAAATCCACGCTCGCCTTACAGGGGCTTTCGCCAAACCTGCATAATTCATACTAAAAAACTATGCTGATAGCATTCTGATAACATTATGCGGAAAATCTACCCAGATAACATCATACAACCAGCGCTCTGCCGCCAATATTATGCAGGCAGCGGACAAGTAAGCGCCGAAAGCGCCAGCAAGTACGAATAACCATACTCGTTGTCGTAACCAGCTACCACGTGTACGGTGTTATCGGCAACTTCAATTTGTCCCGGCGCAACAATGCTTCCGATAGCACGCCCCACCACATAGGTCGAAATCATTGTTTTCCTATGACTTATGCGCAAATTAAGCGGGTGCGACTTGGCAAAATCCTCAAGCGTTTTAAGAACACTCTCGCGAGAAATCTTATTGCCGTCTGCTGGCTCATTAAACTCCATAACGAGCGAGCAAATCGACCCGTCCGTTACGGGAACACGGCAAGAAATGCCCGTGGTATACCCAATTTCTGGAAACATACGCTGCAGGCTCTTGGTCGCACCAGTGCTTGTAACCACAATGTTGTCCATGCAGCCAAAGCCATTGGCAAAACTTGCGCTGTTACCATCAAGGCTAAGCTGTGAATTAGTAACCGCATGCGTGGTGTTGAGGAATATCGTGCGGGGCATGCCAAACGCAGTGCCCAGCGCTTTTACAATGGGTGCAGCGCACGTGGTAGTACAGCTGGCACGCGAAACTATATCGTAACCCGTATCGGTGTCATCGTTGATGCCATAGATAACGAGCGGTGTGTCGTCCTTGGCAGGCGCACTCATCACTACCTTTTTTGCTCCTGCTTGCAAAAAGGCTTGTGCCTTTTCTCGCGTAAGAAAACGCCCGGTGGCATCAATGGCAACGTCAATGCCCAACTCGCCAAGAGGGAGTTTGGTGGGGTCGGGCTGGCCAAAAACGGGAACCGTATGCTCATACTCACGGGGCGCATCGCCCAAAACAGAGCCTTCGTTTACAAAAACGAGAAAACCAATGTGCCCCTCGCCCAAGCTTTCGCCTTCTTGTACCTCACGAGCAAACACGTCAAGCGGGAAAAACCCATGTGTTGAGTCGTGCTCAATTTTCTCGGCAATTTCGGTAAGATTTTTTGGGCCAGACGCACTTACTGCCTTAAGTTGCTCAAGTTTTCCTTGATTGGCTAAAGCACGCAGCGTGCAGTTGAAAATCCTGCCGCCCAAACCTGCGATAAAAATCGTGTTTTCCATAGTGCACCTCTTTACCCTCGTAAGCCTATTTTTATCCCGCCACAAAAGTTCCTTGCGTCAATTATACACACCTTGACCTTTACACGGAGCTGATTTTTCATTTGCTCCAGCCGGCGTTTGCCTGCCCGCCTACCTTCTTTGGCGAACTATTATTGCGCCGTCTTTTTGAGCAAACCCAGATCGTCAATAGTCAAAGCCACGTCCTGTTCAAAACTTGCGAAAGCTTTGTCGAGCAGCTCGTAGAGCCTTGCACGCTCGTCTTTGCTCAAAAAGGCAACATCGAGCGCATGGTATGAAAGAGCCTTAAGCTCTCGGTAGCTGAGATTGTGCTTTTGCGCCATTTCAAGATAGCTTGCATTGCAGTTGAGCTGCGCACCGTTTGGGTGATTTGAAATGAACGAAACTGGTATGCCTGCCGATGAAAAAAGCTGGTAGGTGTCAAGGTTTGTAGCATTGCCAGACCCCGAGCTTGACGCAAGACAAACACCCACCTTGCTTTTTGCCATACGCCTGAGCAAGCTATAGGCATTTGGCTCAAAAAGTACCGGAGTGCCAAAGTCGATGCGAGAGGCATGACCTTGCTCAAGCGCAGCAGCAAAATGATAGGAAACATATACCTCGTCTTGCTGAGCAAACAAGCGTCCGTCAAGGCTTATAGCAAGAGGAGGATACTTGCTTTGCTCCTCGGCTTCCTCGGTTTCAGCTTCAGCTTCGTTAGCCTCGGCGTCGTCCTCGGTTTTGGCGGTTTCCTCGGTTTCGGAGGTAGCCTTGGCGTCAGCTTCAGTGGTAGCCTTGGTGTCGTCGGATTTCTCGGCAGTTTTCTTATCATCAGCGTTATCAGCGTCAATCTTTTCGGCGTCAGCGTCAGCCGCACGAATCTCTACTTTTTCTTTGGGAGGCTCCCAGCCCAAGGAGCGATAAAAGGTGTCCAGCGTGTCCATGTGCAGCGTAAAATTATCAAAACCTTCTTTGGTTGTTGGAGCTAGCACCACAATGCCAACAACACGTTCTGATTGCTCATAGAGAGCAAAGGCAGCGTCAAGCTCCTGCGAAAACTCCGTGACGTTCAAATCGGTGCTTACGGCAGCAAGAAAGTTGACCGTGATGTTTGTGTTGAAGCTGGTGCGCTCGTAGTCTTTGGTAACCTGGCTTTTGGTTGCATCGAGCTGCTTAATAAGCTCAGGAGTAACATTGGCAACTATCTCAAGGTAGGTCACACGCTGTGTAATAGCCTGCGTAATGAGGGTGCGATACTCCCCCTTTTTGATAACAGGCTCAGTGGTTTCTGCGGCATTTTGCGGTGCCCCATCAAGCCCTGTGTTTGCTCCGCTGCTAGAGTTAGCATTTTTTGCGTCTTTGGCAGAGACAACCAGCTTTGAAGCCGCAACAAACTCTGCAGGCATCACACGCACATCGCCGCCCTTGGGCAAATGACTTACAAAAACACTGAGGCTTGCAGGGTCGTCTTTGATGTTTTCAAAGTAGCGACCTACCTTACCCTCCAAAACAAGGGTTTCTCGCTCCTCGGCGGTCTGCTTTGTGGTTTCGCTCTCGTTGTTTGCAAGCTTTTGAGCCTGCTCGTCTAAAATCGAACAGCCGCTCAACGCAGATGCAATAAAAAGTGCTGAAAGGGTTATCGCAATAAAGCGATGCGTGCTTTGTATACGTTTCATAAAATCTAGAAGTCCTTTGTTGATAGGAAGCCTTGTCGTTATGGTTACAAAACCGTGCAAGTTCGCCCATAACGCTGTTTCTATTCTACCATCATGCAATAGCGAGTGGCGTGCCACGTGGCAATTTGTAATCCTATGGCAATTTACTAATCACTCACCTGTGCAGTTCGTCACAAACTTTGGGCAGTCTTATCGGTATTAGTTTTCTATCAGCTCAAAATTTCCGGCCCAAAGAGGCTCCCAATCAAAACCCTCTATACCTAAATCTGCACATAAATCTTTATATGTTTTGTGTTCTAAGAGCTCCTCTGTTTCTAGATTAAAAGACCAAAAAACCTGCGTTTTGTCTTCCAGTTCTTCGCACAAAACCAAAATATCATTTTTGACATCAAATGCCACAAAATTTTTTGCAATAATGTGTTCGTAGTGCTCTGCATAGCCCTCTTCGTCGAACGTTTCTTTTATAAGAGTAGGATACTTTTTTTCAGCTTCCCTATCGTACAGAAGCAGTACATAGAAGTTTTCGTTAAGCTGAAGACAAAAAGGATCTGTAAATCTTTCATCAGCTGGATACCAAAGAAACCTATGTATGTCGATAAAAGGTTTTCTCACATTATCACAACAAACAAACGATAACAAAAGACATACTGCTATGACAATTATAATTGCTTTCTTCATGCTCTTTCCTAATTATAAAAAATATACGAATACGTCATGCTCTATATAATCCTCATAGCCTGCGGTTTCTGTCTTGATAAAGCTTTTTTCAAATTTTCCTTTTCAAGCATCGACATGCCATATCCCATACTATTCCAATAAAAATGCAAACTAGCAGGGCAAATGTCCACAGAATCCAAAAATTATTTGTTGTCCCTCCACCAGGATCAACACCATTTGTATTGAATATTGCACCGATTAGAAAACCAAAAATATAACCAAAAACTACACTAATCATCGTTTTTCGAGCGTCGAAAATTGCAGCAATTCCTATAACAAACGCACCACACACGAAAAGATCAAAGGGCCATTCCATCATTTTGTGTAGCTCGAAAAAAGGGTATCGAACAATAAGGCAACTGGCACCTAATGATAGGAATGACCCTACAGCCCATAGGACTCTTGACGCTGTTTTATTGAACATTTTCACACCCTCTAACTGAGTTAGCCTGACAAGCAGCTATGGCATCCAATACTGCACGCCAACCGACCAATAAGAGCCAACATTCGGTTTGTAAAAGTAAGCCGATGAGTTGTGCCAACCGTCGACTACCCACGTGTGGGGTCTTCAGAAAAGTTAATACGATAGTCATTTGTTCCGTTTGAAAAGCCATAACCTGACGATTTCATGTTTTTGTTGGCTTGTGCTTCAATGGTAGTTTCTTTGTAGTAGACCTCATCGTCTTGCCAGTACTTGATTTCATCTTCAAACAGGTAGGTTGTGTAGCTACCGTCATTCATTTCAAGCGTAAGAGCATTGAGCTCTTCTGCTCGTTGTTTTTCACTTAAGCCGGTTCCTTCAAGAACAGAGATGATGCCTGTTTCATCTTCGGTAACTTCTTTAAGGTAGTCAGATAAGACATTAGGGCTTTTTCTTGATGCTGTAGCTTCAAAGTAATCATCAAGGGTGATGGCTGGCTGTGCATCTGTTAGCTCTTCTGTAGTTTTATCCGCTGATTGTTTGTCGACCGTGCTTGATGTTTCTTTTTGTTGTTCGGTGGCGGTCGCTTTGCTTTCATTTGGTTCTGCAAAAGCCTGTGTGGGAGGGGTCATGGTAAAAACAAGAAGGAAAACAAGGGTCATGGCAACGACAAAACGGAAGTTTTTCATGGTGAACACCTCTCTAAAATGGGCTTTATCAAGCCATCACTTAAGATACAGAGAACTGTTCCCCTGGCTAACTTCGGGTTGATGCCTTCCCCACACAAACCCCACACTGCAGCTCTCACTACCTTGCTGTGCGGATATTATAGCATGGATTGCGCAAGAACTCAATTAGCAAACCTGAAATGCATCACGTCGCCGTCTTGGACTACGTAGTCTTTGCCCTCGATACGCAGCTTGCCCGCCGTTTTGCAGCCGGCCTCGCCACCATGATCTATGTAGTCCTCATAGCTTGCGGTTTCTGCCTTGATAAAGCCTTTTTCAAAATCAGTGTGAATAACGCCTGCCGCCTGGGGTGCTTTTGCGCCAACGGGAATAGTCCAAGCCTTGACTTCCATTTCTCCAGCCGTAAAGTAGGACTGAAGCCCCAAGAGCTCATACGCACTGCGAGCCAAGCGCTCAAGTCCGCTTTCCTCCAAGCCAAGTGCTGCCAAAAACTCAGCAGCCTCCTCAGGGGAGCTTTCCGCAAGCTCAGCAATATCTGCTTCCACTTTGGCACTAATGGGGATAGGCACAATACCGTCAATGGCTGCAGGTGCAGGGGCGCTGGCAGCAACGGCGTCCTCGTCCACATTTGCCACATACAAAAGCGGCTTCATGGTAAGCAGGTGCAAATCGCGGATAAGCTCACGTGCCTCAGATTCTCCGCCGATACCTCCAAAATTGCTAGAAAATTGAGCAAAATTAAAGCGAGCAGCGGTGTTGCCCTCATTGAGCCAATCCTGCAACGCCGCCACAATGCCCGCCTTGGCAGCAAGGGTCTTATCACGTTTTGCCTCTTTTTCGAGTCGAGGCAAGGCCCGCTCAATGGTGCCCAGATCGGCAAGGATAAGCTCTGTTTTGATAATCTCGCTATCACGGCTTGGATCGGGCCCGCCCTCAACGTGCGTTATTTCGGTATCAGAAAAATAGCGCACCACCTCAACAATGGCATCGGTTTCGCGAATGTTTGCCAAGAACTGATTACCCAACCCCTCGCCCTCATTGGCACCTTTGACCAGTCCCGCAATGTCAACAAACTCAACGGTTGCCGGCACAATGCGCTCAGGGTTTACTATAGCTGCAAGCTTAGCGAGCCGTGCGTCGGGAACAGGAACAATGCCAACGTTGGGCTCGATGGTTGCAAACGGATAGTTAGCAGCAAGCCCTCCCTTATTGGTAAGCGCTGTGAATAGCGTTGATTTTCCTACGTTGGGCAAGCCCACAATGCCGATTGAAAGACCCATGTTTTCTCCCTCTTGCGCACTTGCAGCTTCTGCAATATCGCACAATCACAACCTTATCGCACAATCACAATCTGTTAGTTAAATTTATAGAGCCGCTGCGCCACACGGTAAACAATAATGGTGAGCGTGCGCCCTGCAGGCGTTGGCAAGCTTGTACCAATACCTCGAATACCAAGGCGCATACGCCAGTACACTTTAGGGCTTTTCTCCTTAAGATAATGCCACATTTCATAATGCTCACGGTTGATGAGCTTTTGTTCGCGATGCGCCAGAATAGAAAAAGTGGTACACACCGCAATCATAAGCGTAAGGTGGTTGAGCATATAGTTGAGCAGCTTGCGACTAGGCACGTCTTCTGGCAAGCGCACGGCGTCAATCATAAAATGGGTAATGAGGAGTTGTTGTTCGATATTTTTGAGTACGATTTTCTCATTGACCGACTGGTCCTCGCGCCCAATAAAATACTGATAGAGGTTTGCGTCAAGGTAATACAAGCGCTCTACTTTAGGAAGCGGAACGTAGACAAAAATATTATCGACATAAAAGGTATGCTTTGGCAGCCTTAAGTTGATGTCGCGCAACAGTTGCGTACGATAGGTTACCGCATGCATGAGCAAGTTTTGAGAAATGCGAAACCGTCCTATGTCGTCCCAACCAAACACTTTATCGCGCGGAAACACACTGCGAAAGCTAATGATCTTTTCTGACTTGGACTCCCTGTGGTTGTAGACATAGTTGGTTACGAGCATATCAACTGGCTCGTCAAGTTTGGTGAACTCATCGAGGTGGTCTATAACCTCCTGCGCCGCCTGCACGTCCACCCAATCGTCAGAGTCCACACATTTGAGATAGAAACCACGTGCCTCATAAATGCCCGTGTTGACCGCCTCGCCATGCCCGCCATTGGGCTGGTGAATAACTCGCACAACATCGGGGAAACGCTCGACCCACGCATCGGCACGCTCGGGGGTGTCGTCTTTGGTTGAACCGTCATCAACAATGAGAATCTCAATGCGGCTGAGGTCGCGTGCGCCCGCCCCAATGAGGCTGGCAATGCAGTTATCCATATAGGCTGCGGAATTATAGCAGGGCACCACAAAGGTGATTACTTTGTCATAGGTGGTTTTAGTTTGTGCCAAACTTTGCGCTGGGCTTTTGGGAGTGCTTTGGAAAGCCTCCTCGTTGCTGGCAGCTTGCTCGGTATTGTTTGTCTTGTTGTTTGTCTTGTTTTCTTGGTTGCTCATGTTTTTGATTATATCCTTAGTTTTCTGTGTCAGCAGCCGCTTTGACCACCTTGGCAAGTTGAGGATTGCGCAAGGCAAGGCGAATAGTAGTGTCAAGCCAGGTTTCGATAGTTCCTGTGTCAAAGCCGTCGGCAACGTTGATTTCAATGGCGTAGAGCTCTTCGTGTTCAAGGAGGGCTACCAGCGCATCGGTAAGTTGTATTTCGCCGCCCGCGCCCGGCGCAGTCTTGGCAAGCAGCTCCATTACCTTGGGCGTAAGCAAGTAGCGACCAAAAATCGCCAGCGCGCTGGGCGCTTCGGGCGCGGGCGGCTTTTCCACCAGTGCGTTTATGCGCCACACACCGCTTCCGTCCTCCTCATTGCCAGCCACAAGCTCACCGTCAATCACGCCAAAACGAGATACCTCACTAAGCGGTACCCGAAACACGGCAATAACGCTTGCGCCACCGTGCGCAGCACTAACTTCTTTCATGCGCGGCAAAATCTTGTTGTCTGGCACCAGCACGTCGCCCAGCAAAACAAAAAAGGGCTCAGGGGGTTCTTGACCAATCTTTTCCGCAGCACACAAAACGGCATGACCTAAACCCAACGGCTCAGGCTGCGGAACAAAACTCACCGGCAAACTACCCGCATGCGTAACGGCTGCGGCAAGCTCGTTTTTGCCTCTGTCGGCAAGATAGCGCTCCAGTTCAGGCGCAGGCGAAAAATGCTCAACAATAGAGGGCTTATCGTCATTGCTCACAATAATCACCTCTGAAGCAGCGGCAGCCAGCGCCTCCTCCACAACATACTGAATGGCGGGGCGGTCAACAACCGGCAGCATCTCTTTGGGCTGCGCTTTGGTAACGGGCAAAAAGCGTGTGCCCACGCCCGCAGCAGGAATAATTGCTTTCATCTAATACCTATCCAAAACCTTACTGGCCGATGTTTGCACCCTGCAACACGGGTCTGTCATCGACGCTTGCTCTCGGTAACCTTGTTAGTCGATGCTTTTATACGTAGCCGTTTCGTACAGCCATTTATTCGCCTTGGTTCGCAGCGCCGCCTCTTTGAGTTGCCAGCCGCGCCCCGTAGCATCAAAATGCTGTCGCGCCTCTTCTTTATTATTGGGAGAAATACGCTCAAGTGCCTCTTCGATATCGTCTTGGGTAACGGTCATTTTGAGGTGACGCGCAAGTGCATCAAGGGCAAAACCTTGGCGCAAAGTTTCGCGCGTTTGCAGCATAAGCTGCATGGAAAACTCCTGCTCGCCAAAACCTTGTTGCGAGTAAAAATCCTCGAGTGTCTTGCCAGCAAGCTGCAGCTGCTCGGTAAGGCTTGCCATAAGCTCGTTGCGCGTGTACTCGTAAAACTCATCGGGAATAGTAGCCGTAAAACGCTTTGCCAACTCAGAGGCAGCACCGATGTATTTCATCTGCTCAATTTCTTGAGCCTTATACAGCATGCCTTCCTCGCGAACCAGCGCACGCAAGCCAGCAGTATCCTTTGCCTCAGGAACATTTTCTGCAACCCATGCATCAGTAATCGCCGGAACAACCTTTTTTAAGACTTCTTGAATGGTTACCGTGCTTGTTATCGGAATAAGTGCAGGCTCGTCTCCTGGTTTTGCGTCAGGGTCAAAGTCAGGCAAATTGAACTCAAAGGTTTTGGTGTCGCCCGCTTTCATGCCCACAAGGCTCTCGTCAAAATCAAAGGGCAAAAAGCCTTCGCCCAGCCGATACACGCGACGCTTCGCCGTAAGGTTTTCTATTGCTCCTTCTTTGTCGCTGCTTTCTATAGCAAAGGCAACCTCAGAGCCAGGCTTTATCTCAGCGCCTTTGTCCTCAACTTGAGTGGCGTGGCTTTCTGCAAAGTGGTAGAGCTGCTGATCAATCTCCTCATCGGTAACTTCCAGACTTGGGATTGTCACAACAACGGGCTCGTAGGACTCCAGCTCATAGCTTGGCTTAATGGTTGCCAGAGCAGTAAACTGAAAATCGGTGCCCAACACAACTTGCTCGGGGCTTGAAACTTCAGGATCCATAACAATGTCAAGGTTTTGCTGCGTAACCGCATGCGGAGCAAGAGCATTCATGGTGTAATGGTTCAAAAAGGCCTTGAACTGTGGCTCGCCTACCAATTCTATAACTTTTTCGATGGCGGCATCGTCGTCCTTGCCGGCAACCTCACGCAAATCAAGGTGATGCTGGGCCGCCAAAGAAAGAGCCGCCCCTTTATGCGCTTGGCCAATAAGCGAGGCGGGCACGGTAACAGAAAGTGGCACTTTGCCGTCTTTTTCTTTACCCTGCACAACTTTGAGGGGTAGTTTGGTCGCTGTCTTTGACTTAGGTGCTGGCGGTGTCTTTTCCGCTGGTGGTGTTTTTGGAGAAGGTTGGGCTTTTGCTGATGCCTTCGAGTTTGCCGGAGCCTTTGCATCTGCTTTTGCCGCTGTCTTTTTCTGAGCCATGGTTGTCCTCACTTCTTTATAGGATACAGCTATCTAATCCAAGGTAATCTATTCGCTTCGCTGCATTGCCCACGCAGGCACATTTTGCTTAGCACAGGAACAGAATGTTTAACCAGCGTACATGATACCACAGGGTTCCCGCTTGCCCTCTGCTTTAGGCCCCCACTTCCCCTCTGCTTTAGGCCCCTGCTTCCCCACTGCTCCAGACCCCTGCTTGCCCTCTGCTTTAGGCCCCCACTTCCCCTCTGCTCCAGACCCCTGCTTCCCCACTATAAAAAGCCCTGTTCTACCTTGCTTCAGGGCTCTTTTAGGTATTTTGCAGGATGGTCGCAGATTGGCTGCAGATTTGACCCTACACCCAGGTATTGTAATTCTTAGTATCGTACGGAACAAAAATCCAAAAAAGGACATACAGCGGCACCATAACAAAGACGTTCAAAATAGCAAGGGCAATGGCAACAACACGAACCGCAGATGGCTCAATAGAAAGATACTCGGCAATACCGCCACACACGCCTCCCAGCTTTTTATTATTTGAGGAGCGAAACAGCTTTTTATCTTTGGGAAGCTCAAGCCGCCCTTTGCGAGCTGCCACCATGAGAAAAACGCCGCCAGCAATAATAACAAGGGGCCACAAAATGCCGATAATAAAGCTCACAAAACGCCACATATCTCCCCAGAGCGTTCCAAAGAGAGGCACCGAAAGGCGCCAGAGCCCAAAGAGTATTAAAAGTATGCCAGCCACAATGGCGATGTTGTTTTTGTTAATTTGATTGTTGCTCATAACCTTCCTTTTTTCCTATTCCTTTCGTTATTGTTTCTCGTCGTCCAAAACACTAACCTCAAACGACGACACGCCACTTTGATGGATAACCCACACCTTGCCATCGGTAACTGGGCGGCTGCCAAAAACCGTTGCGTAGGGTTTTGAGCACCACGCCTTGAGATTATTATTATAAGAAAAGTGCTTTTGGTCAATATCAAAGGCGCTCAGGCCTGAACTATAGATGATAACAGCAGCATTACGTGGAACTTCAACTTTTACAACGGCAAGACCTGCCTCAACGTCAACTTGTGAGCCGCCAACAAGGGGCTCACCAAGACGAATGGTTGACGAGGACACACCCGTTTGTACCAAAACCCTTCGCACTTCCAAATCCGTAAGGTTTAGCTCTATGTCTGCCGCTCCTGCAGCAACATTTATCTCGCTCCACGTTATGGCACGTGGCAGCTCGGCACGCAGGGCAAGCCCGCTCGTAAACTTTGAAAGATTAAGGTGAATGGCGTCGTGGGCCCTGTCTATAAATCCAAGGTCAACACCACTGGTAGCTCCCGTAGCATTTTTTACGACAAGTGCAGGGCTATCTCCAGCCGTTAGCTCGGTGCTCATGCCGCCGCCATTGAGTTGCAGCCGTGCCTCAAAAAGCCCATCGAGCGCCAGATAGCCAACCTCAGTAAGCTCGCCCTCTGTGAGTGTTTTAGCAGCAGGCGAAGCGGGAACAGAAAGGTGTACCGTAGAGCCATCGGGCAAGCGCACGGGAATGCTGCTTTCGGTAACGCCGTAGTACCACGAGCCCAGCAATATTGCTATCGAGAGCAGTAAGGAACCAAAAAGGTTAAAAGCACTCATGTGTTTTGCTGTGCCGATAACATACAGGCCGCATGCAACAAGCAGCAAGGGCCAAAGATGGTAAACCCAAAGGACAAAGGTGCGAGCCGGAATAATCTCTAGCGTCCAAGCAAGCAGTACAAGTCCAATGGTAATAAGCACAATAGCACCACCAGCGCGCTCAAGCGACCAGCCTTTTGAGCTGGGCGTAAAGAGCTGTGCGATGCCAATCACAACGAGGATAAGCGGCCAAAATCGCCAGAACGACACGTTGACTAAGTTGCCGAGCAGCGCAAGCAAGCCAATGCAAACAAGGAATGCTCCCACTACAACGGCAAAGCTCCAATGACTACGTCCAAACCCTGCTTTATTGCTGGCAGCCTTGTCGGCGTTCTTGCCAGCAGTTGCAACGCTGGCGGTTGCGGCACTAGCAGTTGCAACGCTGGCGGTTGCGGCACTAGCAGTTGCCGTGCCGACGGCTGCACCACTAGCAGTTGCACCACCGGCCGTTGTGCCGCTGGCAGTTGTGCCGCCGACGGTTGCATCACTGGCCGTTGTGCCGCTGGCCGTTGTGCCGCTGGCTTTTTCAGCAACCTCTTCAACAACTTCCGTTGCTTTCTCCGCAATTTTTTCAACGACTTCTGTTGCTTTTTCGCCAGCTCGTTCTGCAGCTTTTACCGCTTTTTCGAAAACCTCATCAACAACATCAACGGCTCTCTCGATTGGATCTGTGGGCTCGGCGTTGACTGTAGCGTTAGACGCAGCCTCTGCGAATCCAACAGGCTCAGTAGCCCCGTCAGGGGAAGCAGCAGCATTGTTAAAGGATGCATCATTTATGGGAGAGGCAGAAAAGCCTGAGGTGGCAGAAAAGTTTGCCGAAGCAGGCGGAGCAGTAGAGGCAGGAGGCGGTGGAGCGGCGGAGGCGGCCGAACCAGCAGTTGAAGCAGGCGGAGTAGCAGGACCACCATTCTTTGAGGCAGCAGAAGCTCCCGACGTTTCCTCAGCCTTTACGTTGATGTAACCAGACTTCTCGGCCGGATCTTTTTCAATCACGAACATCCCAATAATATAAAGCAGGATAGGAAAGCCAAACCCAACAACTACCAAAACAACGGCAAGAATACGAATGAGCGTTGGGTCAACATCAAAATACTCCGCAATGCCACCACATACGCCGGCAAACATACGGTCAGAGCTTTTATACAGGCGTTTGGGAGAAGACATCGCAGTTCCGTTTCTCGTGTTCGTTCCTTATTTGCACGCAGACAGCGATGGAGGGGCAATCCCTCCATCGTAGTGAGCGAGTAGCATCTATTAGATTACTGCACCTTAGAGTGCGTAAGTGAGTGCGCGGAGTATATGTCAACACTTTGTAACACTTAAGATAACGCTGCGATACTTGCCCTCGCTGTTAGGCCTCAGCGACTAGCTTGGTGACCCGCAGCATAGACACCCGCTTGCGGCGCATGGTTTGTACCTTGAAGCAAAAACCGTCGATGTCAAAACTATCGCCCACCACAGGAAGCGTATCTATCGTATCAAGCAGCCAGCCAGCGATAGTGTCATAGTCCTCGCTTTCCTCAACAGGAAAACCAAGCGCAAGAGCATCGTCAACGGGCAAGCGTCCATCGATAAGCCACTCGGTGTCGCTCAGGCGTGTTTGGTATTTGTTGTCGGGGTCATACTCGTCGCTAATGTCGCCAACAATCTCTTCGATAATATCCTCAACACTGATAAGCCCCGCCGTACCGCCGTGTTCGTCAATTACAATGGCAATTTGAACGTGCGAGGTCTGCATCTCGCCCAGCAGTGGCAAAATGTCTTTGGTTTCAGGAACAAACATCGCATCACGCATATAGGTAATGATTTCCTCGTCAAAACGGTCATCGATGATTGCCACAAGCAAGTCTTTAAGCATCACAACGCCCACAATGCGATCAGGGCTTTCGTGAAACACCGGCAAACGTGAGCGACCTGTGCCCCGCATGCGGTCAACCGTTTGACGCACCGTTGCGTCATCAGGGATACAAATCATGTCAACACGTGGCGTCATAACCTCACGAGCAACCGTATCGCCCAAATCAAAAATCTCGTGAATCATGCGTTTTTCCTCGTCGAGCAAACTGTCTTGCTCGGTAACAAGGTATTTAATTTCCTCTTCGCTTATTGCTTGGCGATCCTCAGCGGAACGTATGCCAAAAAGGCGCGCAATCGCATTGGTAGAAACGGAGAGAAAGGTGACCACCGGCGCAGTAATGCGCTCAAAAAAGCGAATAGGGCCAGACACCGCCATCGAAACACGCTCGGCGTTTGCCAAGGCAATACGTTTGGGCACCAGCTCGCCTAAAATGAGCGTAACGTAACTTACCACGAGCGTGGTAATGAGAATGGAAAGCGGCGGCGCAATAGTGGTAAGCCATTTAAGACCAAAACCGTCAAGCCACGTAACAATGGGCTCAGAAAACGAAGCTGCCACAATGGCGGCGGCACCAAAGCCCACAAGCGTAATGGCAACTTGCGTGGTGGCTAAAAGGCGGTCGGAGTTTTGCGCGAGCTCAACAGCACGCTGCGCTTTGCGCGAGGTGTCGCCTTGCTCCTCCTCAATAATTTGTTGCAGTATCGCACGGCGCGCATTAACCAACGCCATCTCGCTCATGGCAAAATAGCCGTTAAGCAGTATAAGAACGAGTGCAATAATAATGCTGATTAGAAGTTCCATGGCACTATTCTACCAGAGGCGAGCGAGGAGGGAATGTCAATGATACGTTGGTTAGCAGAGCCACGCCATTTGAGTTCGTAATTTTGCTGGTCTTGCAGAAAAAGACCGTCTACCAACACGTCGCAAAGCTTGAGCAACTCGAGTGCTTGTGCGTTCGGAATACCTTCAAGAAGTTGCTCATAGGTGTAACCGCTATAAATCCAGATGCTGAGGGGGGCCTTGGGGGTTCCGTCTTTGCCAAGGCGCTCAAGCTGGCGTATCCACTGCGCGAGCTCCAAAAGAGGCTCTGCTTGCTCGAAGGGTTCTCCCCCACTAAAAGTAACGCCACTAATAAGGGGATTGTTTTCGATGTGTGCCTGAAGAGTTTCAAGCGAGGTATCCACGCCTCCTTGGGCTGGCTGCGCCTTTGGATTGTGACACCCCGGACAGCGATGCGTGCAGCCCTGTACAAAAAGGGTGAAGCGAATACCGGGACCGTCGACGATGCTATCGTCGGCGGTCCCGTAAAGACGTACCGTATGTGGCTTTTGGGTCACTTACCCCTCGTTTGCTGCAACAGAATCTTCGTGAGCGTTTTCATGCTCAATCTCTGAGCGGGTAATGCCATGCATAACACGCTCGGACTCCTCAGCACGCTTGCCGTTGTTAAAGCGCTCAAGCGTACCAACAAGGTAGCCCGTAATGCGGCGGATACGCTCAAAGGGAACGTTGTCCTCCTCGCGTCCGCACTTAGGACAACGGTCGCCAATGATGCCGTTGTAGCCACACTCTGGATCGCGGTCAACGGGGTGGTTAACAGAACCGTAGCCCACGCCGCTTTCTTTCATGTGACGAATAATTGCCTCAAATGCCTCGAGGTTGTCGCTGGGGTCGCCATCAAGCTCAACGTAGCTGATGTGCCCGGCGTTGGTAAGTGCATGATAGGGTGCCTCAAGTTCAATTTTCTTAAAGGCGTTGATATCGTAGTACACCGGAATGTGGAAGCTGTTGGTGTAATAGTCACGGTCGGTAATGCCCTTAATGTCGCCAAAGCGCTCGCGGTCAATGCGCACAAAGCGTCCAGAAAGTCCCTCGGCCGGTGTTGCAAGCAGCGTATAGTTAAGCTTCTCTTTCTCGGCACGTGCGTCAAGACGTGAGCGCATGTGTCCAATAATATCCAAACCAAGGTTTTGCGCTTTCTCAGACTGCCCATGATGCTCGCCCATCAAAGCAACCAGCGTTTCTGCCAGACCAATAAAGCCGAGCGAGAACGTACCGTTCTTAAGAATCTCGCCTACTTCGTCGTCCCACGCAAGTTTGTCGGAACCTGTCCACACGCCTTGCCCCATCAAAAATGGCATATTGTAAACGCGCTTTTTGGACTGAATGGCAAAGCGATCAAGCATCTGCTCGCAGCACAGGTCGATTTTTTTGTCGAGCATTTCAAAGAACAGGTCGATGTCGCCCTTGGCGCGAATGGCCAAGCGAGGCAAGTTAATGGACGTAAAGCTTAAGTTACCGCGCCCTGGAGTTACCTCGTTGTTGGGGTCATACACATTGGCGATAACGCGCGTGCGGCAACCCATGTAGGCAACTTCGGTTTCAGGCGTGCCTTTGTAGAACTTAGCGTTAAAGCTCGCATCCATGAAGCTAAAGTTGGGGAACAGTCGCTTGGCTGAAACACGGCAAGCAAGCTGGAACAAATCGTAGTTGGGGTCTTTCGGATTATAACTCACGCCCTCTTTGACGCGGAACACCTGAATGGGGAAAATCGGCGTTTCTCCGCTGCCAAGACCTTCCTCGGTTGCAAGAAGCACGTTTTTGATGACCATGCGTCCCTCAGCACTCGTATCAAGACCATAGTTAATAGACGAGAACGGCGTTTGTGCGCCCGCACGAGAGTGCATAGTGTTGAGATTGTGAACAAAGGCTTCCATTGCTTGGTGCGTTGCTTTATCAGTGTCAGCCCAAGCTTGTTTGGCGGCGTAAGCCTGAGCGCGCGCAGCCGTGTCAACATCAAGACCTGCTTTTTCAAATTCCTCGATGAGTGCTGCTTTCTCGGCGTTGACATAGTTGATGTCCATGATAAGTGCTGGGGCAAGGTTGGTCTGAGCCTCTACGCGTGCCGTCAAAGCGTCTACGGCCTCTTTGGTGCCTTCAATACCTGCCAAAAGCTCAAGGGCAGCGGTAAGGTTTTTTCTATAGAAACGACGGTAGGTTTTCTTAACACCGAGCGCCAGAGCATAATCAAAGTTGGGAATGGATTGTCCACCGTGTTGATCATTTTGATTTGACTGAATGGCGATACAGGCAAGAGCTGAGTAGCTGGTGATGTCGCTTGGCTCACGCAGCACACCATGACCCGTTGAAAAACCACCCTCAAAGAGTTTGGTAATGTCAATCTGGCAGCAGGTGGTAGTAAGCGTATAAAAATCAAGATCATGGATATGAATGTCGCCCTCGCGGTGCGCCCGTTCTTGTTCATCGGTCAAGACGCTCATTTGGTAGTAGTGCTTAGCAGCTGCTGAGCCATACTTGAGCATTGTGCCCATGGCGGTGTCAGCGTCAATGTTGGCGTTCTCGCGCTTGATGTCAGAGTCCAGCGTTGCCGAGTGGGTAATCTCGTCAATCTCTTGCATAAGACGGGTACGCATAACACGCTCGCGCGCACGCTCATCACGATAGCGAATATAGGCGCGCGCAATCTGGAAGTGTCCGTTCTCGTCAAGAACTTCCTCAACAAGGTCTTGGATACTCTCAACCGAGGGCTCGCCCTCGATAGCGCCAGCCTCCATTTTGTCGAGCACCTGAGAAGCAAGCTTCTCGTAGGTAACGCGATCTCTTAAGACGCCCTGTGCCGTAAAGGCCTTCTCAATGGCGTTGGTTATTTTGGAAAGATCAAAGTCCGTTGTTCTACCGTCACGCTTGACGATAGTGGTGACAGCATTTGCTACTGCGTTTGTTGCTACGTTTTCTGGTGCGTTTGTGGTAGTTTTTGTTGCCATGGTACTGTCCCTTTCTTTCGTGCTTCCTTTAGTTTTCTCTAATACTTTCAATTTCTTTTGTTTTGAGGCACAAGTTTCACAGGTTTGGGGCTAGTTTCCACAGGTAACTCACAAGTTTTCCGCAGAATGCCACAACATGTTGTGCTTCCTTAATTTTCCTCACATAGATATGGTAGAGCTACCTGCAAAGGATTACAAGGGTTATTTGCAACTTTTTTTGTGTCATTCTGTAAACGGTTGTAGAAAAAGAGACCTGCGGAAGGCTAAAGGAAAGGGAATAAAAAAACAGAACCCCCGCTTGCGCGGGGGTTCTGCATTCCGTAAAACAGTCCTAGAGAACTAGGAACTAAACTACGAGCTCTTAGCCCTTGATGTCCTCGTCATGAATACGACCACGGAACGTACGATAAATGATTACGTGGTAGATAAGTACGAGCGGTACACCAACACTAGAGATGATAGCCATAGCACCAAGTGCTACGTCGGTACCACCGGCACCTGAGAAGATAGCAAGTCTGGCAGCATCAACAAGCGTGAGGCCAGCAGCACCATCAGGGCCAGGGAGAATCTCAGGATTAGCAGCAACAAGGTCACTAAGAACCTGACCAGAAGCGCCAATACCGATGTTCTCAGGGCTCAGAATAGTAATAGACGGACCCGGACCAATTGAAGGAACGAGGAACGGGAATGCCGAAGCCATTACCAAAATGATAAGACCAACAGGAACAGCACTTGCTGCGATGAAAGCGAACAGGTCGTTCTTCTTCAGGAATATAACAGCAAGAGCAGCAACGATAATCAGCAACGCACCAATGTAAGCAATGATGTGTTGGAGATCAAAGAGGCTGGTTCCAAGAAGAGCCATAAGGCCAACATTTCCAACTGCCTCAGGAGTAGCATTGAACTGGTCTACACCAATACCGAAGAGAACCTGAGTTCCAACCGGCGTAAAGAAGATGAACAGCACTGATGCCACGACGAAGGAAGCAATAACAGCAATAGCAAGCGGGGCGCGAAGTTTCATAGCGCGTGCACGCACAGGGCTGTGGATTGCTTGCTTCTGTGATTGCCAGCAAGCGCCTTGCAGAAGCATGGCGGACAAGCTAACCAGACCGCAGACAATCGGGAACGGACGGAGCAGACCGAGAAGCGGAATGCCCGGAAGAGCCAAACCAAGAGCTGCAGGATCTGCGTTAAGAACCGCGCCAGCTGCCTCAGTAGTAGTGCCCTCAGGAGCGTTGAGAATATCAAAGAGCGGTTGTGCAACTTGGTTAGAAACTGCGAAACCTTGAATTACATCACCGTTAAGGTCAAGGGGTACACCGTTGAGTACGTTACCAACAGCAACACCAAAGAGCAATGCGGGCAATGCTGAACCAAGGAAGAAGGCAGCGTCAAACACGCCAGGGAACTCTTTGCCCACCGAGCGGAACTCAATAGCAATCGCGCGAGCGATAAGGCTAAAGAGTACCAACATAATTGCCAAGTAGAAACCAGAGAACCCAGTTGCGTATGCTGGACCAAACGCTGCGAACAGCGCGCCACCAGCGGTGAGCAACCATACTTCGTTACCGTCCCAGAGGGGACCAATGCTCCTGCGAACCAGAGCTTTGTCATGGTCAGTCTTTGCGATGAATGGATACAGCGCACCTGAACCAAGATCAAAACCGTCAAGAACAAAATAACCAATGAGCAGTACGCCAATAAGAGCGAACCACAGAACTTGCAAGAACGTCGCTTCGCCTACAACGGTAGGGATAGCAGGACCAAACGCCTGAAGGCCGATAGAATACAACATAATTACTCACCGTCCTTCTTGTTAGCGATAGCTGCGACAGGAGCATCCTCAATTTGCGGACCCTTCTTAATCATTCTGAGTACCAGACGTACCCATACAATGAACATAAAGGTGTAGAAAATCATGAAGAGTGCAATAGTGATGAGGACCTCGATGCTGGAAACGCTTGTTGAGACAGCGTCATTGGTGAGCAGCAAATCATAGACGATCCATGGCTGACGACCAACCTCAGTTACAAGCCAACCAGATTGGATGGCGAGGAACGGAAGCAGTGGGCCAAATACAACGAGATAGCCAAGACCCTTGCTGTCCTTTTCCTTATCTGCATTGCGCAGGAGGAAGAAACCAAGAACAAGCCAAACGAGCATGACTACCCAAAGCGCGACCATGAGGTGATAGCTTTGGAAAATAAGTTGTACTGGTGGGATACCACCTTGATACGAATCAACTTTAACGCCAGGATAGGCATCGAAATTGGTTGCACCATCTTTGACCGTGTTAAGACCAGGATATACCGTGTTGAAATCCCAGCTTGCAAGGAAGCTTGTCAGACCAGGAATAGCAATACCTACGGGCTTGTCATTCTCTACAGCCCAACCAACAAGATAGAAGGGAGCTGCGCCGTCCTCATACTGACCTTCCATAGCAGCAAATTTGGAGGGCTGTTGCTCGGCAACTACAGTAGCCTGCATGTGAGCAAACGGAAGCATGAGAATAAGAGTGATAAGACCTACGGTAAGACCAGTTTTGAGGAATTGTTTTCCCCAGGCAATTTGGTTGGGCGTACGTTTGCGCAAAAGATAGTACGCACCAATAGCCATACTGCAGAATGCAGCAAGAATAATCACTGAATCAACCGTGTGCAGATAACGTGCCAAGGTTGAAGGATTAAGTGCCGCAGCAAAGAAGTCAGTAATGTGTGCTCGAGTGCCAGCTACATATTCAGTAAACTGAGCGAGCGGGGCTCCACTTGCATCAACAACCTCGAAGCCTGCTGGAGTCTGCATCCAAGAGTTTGCGAGAAGAATCCAGAGAGCTGAAAGAGCCGAAGCTCCCCATACAAGCCACATAGAGATGAGGTACAAGTTAGGTTTAATCTTGTTACGTGCAAACAAAACGATACCGAGGAATACTGACTCTAAGAAGAACGAGAGCAGTGCCTCAGCGGCGAGAGGTGCACCAAAGATGTCACCGACAAAACGAGAGTAGTTAGCCCAGTTGGTACCGAAGCTAAACTCCATCGTGATACCAGATGCCACACCGACAACGAACGTCGTTGTAAAGACTTTAATCCAGAATCTGCTTGCTGCCAAATCCTCGGCCTTACGTGAACGGAAGTAGCGCGTCTCAGCGAGAGCGGCAAACAATCCGAGGCCGATTGACAAGGGTACAAACAGAAAATGGAAAAAGACGATGAAAGCAAATTGGAAGCGCGATAGTAAAGCAACATCAGCTAAAAAATCCATTTTCCCTCCTTACCAGTTGTGAACATTCCATTTTTCCTGCACGTTTTCTGTTCTCCTTAAAAGCTCCTCAACCTGCTTTTGTGAAGTACCGAAAACGCCTTTGAGGTTTCGTTTGCGCTGTACGAATCCTCAATGCCATATATTCGACTGTATTTGCTGCATATACGACATTCCAGTAATTTATCACGGTTTGGTAACAAAGTAAAGACATTTTCGGAAAAAACCATGGGGTTTTTCTCGCGGTTTTTTTCCGTACTTTTGGGTCGGGTTTTGTTTTTTGGTAAGCGCTAGTCTTTGCGCTGGTCACAGGCTAATTGTGGTGAGGGCGCAGGCGGTATGCTTGGGCGTGGATTGGCAATTAAATTGAAGTACGGGAACAGTAGTTTATCCGTAAAAGGGCGCTGAATTATGGCGAACAGGTAACGCAGGGAGGCCGCACTGCTCGGCAGCTTGAGGTTGCAAGGTTTGGGCGATTATCGCCGAGGGGACAAATTGAGTGCTGAGTGCTGGGCGATTTTGGGAACGGCGTGGGCGATTTCTGATAGGCGCTGGGTGATTTTGAGAACGGTCTGGGCGATTTCTGACAGGCGCTGGGCGATTATCGCCGAGAACGCAATACAATTTTTGTGTTCGCTAACGGCCTTTTGATAGCGGCATAAAACATGAATTAGCAAATGCGCGGCAGCTGTTCTCCCGTAAGCATATCAAGAATACGGCGCGAGCCAAAGGCTGTTTTTACGTAGGCCTTAGGCGTGGTGGAGTTGGCAGCGGAAAGCTCGAGCACCTCACCAATGACAGCCGCGTTTTCTCCATACCGAGAAGCACGCATGGCACCAAGCGCGGCAACGGCTTCCTCGGCGGGAACCACCGCTATCATTTTTCCCTCGTTTGCAACGTGAAAAATATCGTAGCCGAGCATATCGCAGGCACCCAAAACCTGCTCTTGTACCGGCACGGCCTCCTCCTCAATTTCAAAGACCGTATTGCTTTGTGTCGCCAGCTCATTGACCGTTGAAGCAAGCCCGCCCCGTGTGGGGTCACGAAAACAACGAGTGTTGGGAGCGGCGGCTAAAACCGCCTGCACAAGATGGTTGAGCGGAGCAGCATCACTTTCGATAGTGGTGGCAAAGCTCAGGCTTTCGCGCTGAGAGATAATGGCGATACCGTGATCGCCCAAGGTACCCGAAAGCAAAATCTTATCACCCGGCTTGCACAGCGCACCGCCAAGTGTTGGCTGTTGCGCACTGTTGTGCGCTGGCTGTTGCGCACCGCCGAGGGTTGGTTGTTGCGCGCGGTCGAGCTCCAATTGTTGCGCACTGCCGAGCTTGGCGCCCGCACCGAGCTTGGCGCCCGCATCATCAAACACTCCCACGCCGCTCGTATTTATGTAGATGCCATCGCCCTGCCCACGATTGACAACCTTGGTATCTCCCGTAACAATTTTTACGCCCGCCTCTTTGGCAGCCTCTGCCATTGACGCACAAATGCGCCTGAGATCAACAAGGGAAAAACCTTCCTCTAAGATAAATCCCACCGAAAGCCATTTTGGCACGGCACCAGAAGTCGCCACGTCATTGACCGTTCCGCACACCGCTAGCCGCCCAATATCTCCACCCGGAAAAAAGTGCGGCGTTACCACAAAGGTGTCAGTAGAAAAGGCAATGCGGTCTGTGCATTCAGAAGTTTGAAGCACCGCTGCATCATTGCCTTGGCGCAACTCGTCAGAATTATACGTATCAAAAAAGCTCTCGATAAGCTCATGCATCATCGAGCCTCCGCTGCCATGGGCAAGTAAAACCGTGTTTGCTGAGCTCATCGTGTTCCTTTTCTCTCAAATCGAGGGCTTTATGGTACCTTTCCTAGTTTACAGTTCCTCATCTATCATTCTCTTAGCATCAAAATCAGATTATACTATGGAGAACAACGGACGATTTACTAAAACTAAAGGAGTACCGTGAACAAACAAAATCCAGGGCTCGGCGACCTTCTCGATATTCTCATGGGTCAAGGCGCTCAGCAGGGCAACGGGCAAAACAGTAATGACGAAACCGTGCAGGAAACCATTGAGGTAAAAGCCGAATATTCGTCGCGCGAGGGCAAGCCTAAGGTGCGCACGTCAAAAACAACTACCTCGGCAAGTGGCAAAAAGAGTGTTGTTACGAGCAGCACTGGTGGCGGTGCAGGTGGCAGTGGTGGTGCGGGCAGTGGCTCGGGCGGCGGCAAGGCGGGCGGCAAGAACAACAAGCCACCGCAAGCCCCTACTAATATACCTTTTACTGAGCAACTGGCGCGCTGGGGCAAGCGCGCGCTTATTATCAGCATTATTGTGCTTTTGCTCGTTATTGCGGTTTGCTACTGGTGGTTTCATCCGCCCATTAATATTCACAGCGCAGATACTTGGTATTTTGTAACAATTTTCATTTTGTTCCCTCTGTTTTTGCTCTTCTACGTACGCCAACAGGTTTACCAAAAGGGCAACGCAAAAACTCTGCCCAACAAAAGCAAGGCAAGCCTCTTTAAGTGGCTGTCGCGTATTCCGGTTGCGATTGTACTGGTTGGCATTCTTGGGTTCATCATCTCAATGCCTATTTTTCCTGGGAATGCTCAAAAATATGCACACGTTTTAGAAACCGACCATCTTGATTTTGCTACTGATATCAAAGAGGTCAACTATTCTGAAGTACCCATTATCGACCGTGCGTCAGCTGCGTTACTCGGCGATAGAACCATGGGAACTATTCCAGAATATGTAAGCCAATTTGAGATTTCTGAGCTTTATAGTCAGATTAACTACAACCAAACTCCTACCCGCGTAAGCCCCCTTGGATATGCCGACCTCTTCAAATGGTTTAACAACCGTGAGTCGGGCATTCCTGCTTATGCGCTCGTAAACATGACAACGCAAGAAACCGAGATTGTGCGCCTAAAAACTGGCATTCACTACTCACAGTCCGAGCCCTTCTTCCGCAATCTTGACCGTTATGTTCAGCTCAAGTATCCGTTTTATATGTTTGATCAAAAATCGTTTGAAATTGACGATGAGGGAAACCCCTGGTGGATTTGCCCCGTTAAGAAGTTCACCATTGGACTTTTTGGTGGGCAAACCATCTCGCGCGTGGTTATGTGTGACGCGACAACAGGAGAATGCACCGATATTCCTGTGGAGGAATGCCCCCAATGGGTCGACCGCGTGTATCCCGCCGAGTTGCTGCTGCAGCAGTTTAACTGGAGTGGTGCGTACATGAGCGGCTGGCTGAACTCATGGATTGGGCAGCAGGGTGTGATTAGAACTACGCCGGGAACCAATGGAATGTTGGGGTACAACTACATCGCAAAAGATGATGATGTTTGGGTTTATTCGGGCGTAACTTCTGCCACGGCAGATAACTCCATTGTAGGGTTTGTGCTCGTTAACCAGCGCACGGCTCAATCGCATTATTATGCCGTTGCTGGGGCGACCGAGGAATCCGCAATGAACTCAGCAGAGGGTCAGGTTCAGCACCTGCGCTACCATGCAACCTTCCCTATTTTGCTCAACATCAACGGACAGCCCACCTATTTTATGGCGCTCAAAGATGCTGCAGGACTCGTTAAGAAATATGCAATGCTTGACATCAAGCGCTATCAAAATGTGGCGGTGGGCGACACGGTGGACGAGTGTCAAAAGGTTTACAAGCAGCTGCTTGCAACCAATGGCTTAGCAGATGACGGAGAAAATATCGACCTTGCTGCCCTTGAGGCGTCAGGTGTAATAGAGCAGATAACCCAAGCGGTGGTTGATGGCAACTCGCACTTCTACGTGCGCCTTGCTGGCGATGAGAATATTTATGATTTTGCCCTGCCCGCCCTGATCGAAATTGTTACCTATACGGTTGGCGACAAAATTTCCTTTACGTATTTTGAACTTGAGCCCGCCTGTCTGGTAACGGAGCTGCGCTCAGGTACGCCGGCAAGTGCAGGAACTGGTGCGGGAGCAGGAACTCCTGCTGGCACTTCTGCCAACACAGACGCGACAGATGAAACAGCCGAGGACTCGGCAAGTAAGGCAGGCTCAAACTAATGAGCACCAGAGGTGGGGAACAACACAAGCGGCCAAACAAGATTTCTTTGTCGCGTCTTGTGGTTGTAGCCGTTTTTTCGCTGGCCTTAATCACAACAGGCAGTTCGTTTACGGCTGAAAACTCTTTTGCAGCTGGAAACTCTTTTGCTGCAACAAGCTCTTTTCCAGCTGCAAACTCTTTCGCAGCTGGAAACTCTTTTGCAGCAGCAAGCTCCCCCGCTGTCGCAAAGGCAGCTACAAAAACCAAAAAGAAATCCAAAAAAATTGATCTTGCAAAAGCAAGCAAGACCAACCTGCGCATTAGCAATCAGTCTTGGACGGGAAAGAAAGTAAAACCAAAATCCTTTATCTACAAAGGTAAAAAGTATTCCATTTCTAAAAACGCAACCGTAAAATCCTCCGGCAAGAATAAAAAAATTGGAATGGGAACCATAACTCTTCAGGGAAAGGGTTCGTTTAAGGGAAAAGTGACTATCACTTTTAAGATAGTTCCCAAAAAGACTTCCGTAAAAAAGGTCGACCCCGGCGAAGCTGGCTCAAAGCAAATAACGGTAGCGTGGAAAAAGACCGCCGCAAAACAAAAAATTACCAAATATCAACTTCGCTACCGCGTAGTGGGCGATTCTAACGCATGGACTATTAAAACCTACTCTGCTTCAACGTCAAAAGTTACCATCAAAGAACTCAAGAAAAACAAACGTTATCACGCTCAGGTGAGAAGCTACAAAACGGTGGATGGCGTTAAATATTACAGCGCGTGGAGCGATCGCAGGGCGGTACCTGCAACGCTGAAGTCAACAAAAACATGGAAACAGCTCAAAACAACCTTGGAATCCAAACTGTCAACGAGTGAGCCTGCAGCGGGCGACTGTGCACATTTTGTATACGAAATGCTCAACGACCCTAACGGATACAACGTTGATACTGCCTATAAATACTGGTGCCCTAACCTTTGGGACGAACTTGAAGAGTATCGTGTTTTTCAGTCAAAGGTATACCCCAAACGAAACATAGGTCAGGCTATGATTAATGCTAAACCAAGACCAGGTGATATTGTGGTCATAGCCTGCGGAAGCTGGAGTGCAAAAGACACAGAGCACGTATTTATTTGGGGCGACAAAGAAAAAACTAAGAAAAAGAAGGGTTCGCCCATCTGGTGGGCTGGCAACGGGTGGCAAAGCTATCATCAGTCACTCGGAATGGCGGGAACGTGGAAGACACTGGTACTGCCCTTGTACAATGGCGGACCAGATGCAAGTAAAACTGGTGACCGTTTTCGTATTTATCGTCTTTTACAAAAGTCTGCTGGCGTACAAATTGAACGCGTTAAGCAAAAAGGCTCGACAGCAAGTTTGCCTGCCACTACCTATAAGGCGTATAAGACCGCTTCTGATGCGCGCGCCGATAAAAACGCCGTGTGGTTCTACACTACGCAGGCAGCAGCAGATAAAAAGGACACCGCTGCCGCAGCTCGGACAAAAACCTTGCTGCTGAGTGAGGAGGACTGCTCTTCTCAAACCTTGTTTTTGCCCGTTGGAACATGGTATCTCAAAGAGGTTGGCGGCAGTACGCCGAATGACACAGAAGGCTCTGGTGATGAGGCCACTGCTAGCCTGGCAAACGAGCAGACGGTTGCCGTATACAAGCTTGATATGCCAACGCCAGGAGAAGGCATCACCTATAACAGTAGGGCCAACACGTTTATCCTCACCATTACTATTTAGAGCCACAGCCCCAGAAAAGCTTGTATTTGGAGTGATGAGGGCTTTTGCGCGATTTTTTGTCTCGTGTACCCTTAACACGTCTAGAGCACCTTTAATACCACATAGCTGTTGAGATTGTTTGTTCTGCCGTCTGCCACAAAACGAGAGAGCAGGGTTGTCTGTGGCGCGACCGTCTCAATGAGCTTATCAATCTCACGGTCAGAGAAGCTGTGGCAATAGCGATACGTTCCGGACGCATTCTCCCAGCCAAGGAGATAGTCGTTTTGATCGAGTAAGCCCTCCAGCCCTTGAAGCTGAAGCTCCTCAAGTGCTTGCAGGTGCGTTGCCTGAGCCTTGTGCGTCAATGCCTCATTGTTAAGAAACTGCCAAAACGAAACTGCCACACAACCACCAGGACGCGTTTGCTCAATAAGACTTAAAAGGATTTTTTCTCGGTACGCCTGTGAGGGCACGTGATGCATAAAGCCAAAGGAAACGGAGAGATCACATTGCGGAGCAGTAAGGCGGCTGTTGATAAATTCTCCCTTGTGAAGCAGCTCCAAAACATCGAGGCTTTGATAGGCGAAAGAGGCAAAGGGGGACGGTACGATTTTGTCACACTTTTGTTTGAGTGCGCCTGTTTGTGACAAAAACGTACCGTCCCCTTCTACCAGCTCATCGCAATTATCTACCGCATAAAACTTAAAGGTGGTGTTTGGCAGTGCGGAGGTAAGAAAGTTTTCAAACCTCAAGTTGCCACAAGCAAGATCAAAAACAGAAGCCTCTCTCGGGAAAAACTCGCGCACAGCTGCAAGGCACTGCTCCCAGCCCGTCCACGCACAAGCGCGCGTTGCCGAAAATGAAGCATAATTCTCACGATAAAACGTGTTGTTTATCTCGCAAAGCAGTTTGGCAGTTTTTGAGTCCATTCGTTTCCATCACTTAGGGTTTAGGCATTCAGGAGTCCAGCATCATTTGACCATTACTATAGTATAGAATTGAGAGCATTATGGAAACCACAGAGACAATTTTGCTTGAAATACGAGATGCGCTTGTTGCGCAGGGGCAGCTAGACGCCAAGCAGCTTGCGCACATTATCCGTTCTCACAATAAAAATTTGAGCGACAGCGAGCAGCATCACGCAAAAAAGAAGCTTATGCCCTACTATCTTGAAGTTAAGCGTGCCGAACCTGAACGCTGGGCTCGCTGGGACATCAGCGCGGCAGTGGAAAAACAACTTCTCGCAACTCTGCAAGTCAAGCCCCGGCGCACTGCCTCTGGCGTAGCAACTATTTCTGTTATTACCAAACCGCAGAAGTGTTCAAGCGACTGCTTGTATTGCCCGAATGACCTGCGCATGCCTAAAAGCTACCTAAGCAACGAGCCTGCCTGCCAGCGTGCCGAGCGCAATTTTTTTGATCCCTATTTGCAGGTAAGCTCGCGTCTGCGCACCTTGACGGAGATGGGCCACCCAACCGACAAAATCGAGCTTATTGTTCTCGGCGGCACGTGGAGCGATTATCCAGAAACATATCAAATCTGGTTTATCTCAGAGTTGTTTAGGGCTCTTAATGAGGCTGAGAGCCCTCTTGAGGCTCACAAAGACGATGTTGAACAAAGGCGCGAGTTCTACCTGTCACACGGACTGAGCTCCAATGAAACCGAGCTTGAAGCCTTTGTGCATGACGCACAGCAGGCCATCAACGACGGAAAGCTTACCTACAATCAAGCGGCGGCGTTGCTCTACGATAACCACGAAGGATGGCAGGCGGTTGCACGCGCACAAAGAGCAACTTTTGACGAGCTAGCCTTCCAGCACCACCGCAACGAAGCCGCACAGCACCGTGTTGTTGGGCTCGTAATTGAAACACGACCTGACACTATCAATACAGAGAGCCTAACGTTACTCCGCCGCCTCGGTTGCACCAAAATACAGATGGGCATTCAAAGCGTCGACGCAGATATTCTTAAAGCAAACGCTCGAAACATGAGTGTTGAAAAGATCCAAGAATCGTTTGAACTGCTGCGGCTCTTTGGTTTTAAGATTCACGCACACTTTATGCTCAATCTCTACGGCTCTACGCCCGCAGCAGACAAGCAAGCCTACCAGCGTTTTGTTACGGAGCCTGCTTATATGCCTGACGAAGTAAAGCTCTACCCCTGCGCACTTGTTGAGGGAACACGGCTGGGCGCACTGTATGCAGACGGCTCTTGGTTGCCCTATTCTGAAGAGGAGCTTATTGCTGTTCTGTCTGACAATGTTTTGAACACGCCGTCATTTATGCGCATCTCGCGCATGATTAGGGATATTTCTGCCCACGATATCGTAGTGGGCAACAAGAAAACTAACCTTCGGCAGCTGGTGGAGCGCCGGCTTGAAAGGGATGGCGAAAAGAGCAAGCCAGACATTCAAGAAATTCGCTACCGAGAAATCAGCACAAACGAAACAAGCATTGAGACATTAGCACTTGAAACCCTTACCTATGAAACCACCGCAACTATCGAATACTTTTTGCAGTGGGTTACACCAGAAAATAGAATTGCTGGTTTTTTGCGACTTTCGCTTCCTAAAAAGGAGCATCTACACACCTTCCTGCATGAGCGAAAACTCGTGTTGCCCGTTGCCGAGAACGAAGCCATGATTAGAGAAGTCCATATATACGGGAAGGTTGCCGAGCTGAAGGAGATTAGGCTTGAAGGCATTACCAACGCAGGAGCGCAGCACCTTGGGCTCGGCAAGCAATTAATTGAAACCGCCTGTAGCATTGCCAAAGCACAGGGCTATGCCAAAATGAACGTTATAAGCTCAGTGGGCACGCGCGAATACTACCGAGGCCTTGGCTTTGCGGACAATGGGCTTTACCAGCAGCTCAGCCTTTAGTTCAGCCTTTAGTTCAGCCTTTTGTAGCTCGCCTGCACCCAGAACCCCCGCTTAGGGTCTCAACCACCCTGTTTATACGCCACTGTTATCTTCTGTACAAAACGGAATAATCAAGCTGCTGACGTGAATAATGTTCCCTAACGTGTCCCGGGCACCTAAAAATAGATGCCCGGGGAAAGGGGTAGGCACAAGACTGGTGCCGTAACAGGGGTGCGAGTCACAACACACCCAAGATAAAAGTCATTTAGTTTGTGAGCTCCTCTTCTTCCGAAGGGACACTCTTTCTTTCAGTTCTCCCCCGGCAAGCCCTCTATGGTGGTGGTTAGGGCTTGCCGGAAAGAGTTTACTTAAAGCGACTACATATCCTTTACAGGAGTGTCCTTTTGGGGACTATCCTATGTAGGTCCGTTGCACGGTTTGTGGAACGGGAGCTTGGACTACAACCT
>Ga0082212_10000483_pt1 | contig 57628 bp, 52 predicted proteins | sample TergutNt197P3_FD_71548 | JGI IMG/M metagenome (GOLD analysis project Ga0082212, IMG submission 71548) | Neocapritermes taracua P3 segment gut microbial communities from Petit-Saut dam, French Guiana - Nt197 P3 | ecosystem: Host-associated > Arthropoda: Insects > Digestive system > Gut ... | reverse complement strand
AACGGACAAAGTGCCGGAACAGCGGCATTACGACAGCCTTGACGATATATCCATAACTTACGCCCAGGTGCAGGCCGTATCTACCGGCAATCCAAAAATGAAAGAATACGTGGAACTGGAAGTCGAAATAGACCGGTTGGATGTTTTAGAGCGCGGATACAATCATCAAAAAAGCCGCCTGAACCGCAAGATTAATACAGATATACCAGCAACAATCGAAAAAATAAAAAAATCCATCGAAGAATTAAAGGCGGACATCGACCGCCTTGAAAAAAATACGCTACCAAATGAATTTTCACCGCTGACAATAGACGGCACCACGTATCACGAAAAAAAAGACGCCGGGCAAGCAATAATTGACGCCTGCCGAAATCTTGCCATTTCGTATAAAAATACAAAACGGCCAGAACTGTTAAAAATCGGCCAGTATCGCGGGTTCGATTTAGATATATTATTTCATCCGCGAGAGAAATCATTCAAAGCAACATTTCATGGCGAAGGAAACCGGGTTTACGACACGGCGTTAGGCGCAGACCCGCACGGCAACATAACCCGGTTAAACAATGTATTGGACGGCATACCGAGCAGGCTGGAACAAACACAGCAAACTCTTGAAAAAACAAACAAAGAACTTGAATCAGCAAAAATAGAAGCTGAAAAACCTTCACCGCACATTGAAAAACTTAACGAAGCAATAAAACGCTACGAAGAATTAGGCAAAGAACTTGATATAGACAATCAAGAAAACTCAAATACTGCTGATTCGGAAGCCCCGGAAGGATTAAACAATAATGACGAATCAGACAGCAATGAAATGGAAACAGTATTAAGTTTTAACTATAAACCCTAACTCTAGGAATTGGTGAATAAATTTTAGTCTAAAAAGGCGTTTCATGCAGATATCAGGCTAATGATGTCAGAATTCACCATTGGCATACTTATTCACCATCACTACATAACTTTTTTTACATTTCGTCGGTCATCTTGGATGCATATTCCAATGTTCATGATACTCATATCGCACATGCTCACTAACGATTATTCACCAATTCCTAGAGTTAGGGATAAACAAATGCCGCCGCTGTTATTTGATTGCCATGCAGTATCGGAAGTTGAGTTAGACCTTATTCCACTCGTGGGGGGGGATTTATTAAATAGCGTATTATTATTGATAATATACTTGACAACGCAGATAAGCATATATAAAATATGACAATGAATTTTATTTAGTTAACAGTACGGAGAATTAACATGAACACAGAAGAAAAAATGAATGAAGTCGCCGCTGTTTTTAAAGCGGCATCAGGAACTAGAAGTTTTATGCATTCCAGGAGAGAATATCATATACCGGTGGATTATTTCATCGACCTCAACAACGGAAATTATATATTTATCGGAAATTCAGGCGGAGGCAAGTTTGCTGAATTGGTTGATAAATATTACGAGCTTTATAACTTGCAAACAGTTAAAGAAACAAAAAGAATCGCGCTTGAAAAACTGCGCGAAATTGCCGGGCGTGATAATATTCTCGCACAGGAAAAAGGATTTTTACCTTATGAAGTTTTATCCGTTGAATTGAAAATATCAGGCAGATATCTTGGATGGTATTATACCATGCTTAAAATCGGCGAAAGTATCATTCCTCATGTAAACACCTGCCTATATTACGGCATTCTGCAACAAAATATTGAAAAATGGACGGATGATAAATATTTTGTTGCCGAAGGATTACAGGAAGCAAACATAGATTATGTCTTTCACGGCGTAGGATTTTCTACAAAAAGCGGAATTTATAAAGCAACGTATTAATAAAGAGGCTAAAAATGGTAATAGTAGGAAGATATATAAACGGCGTTACAATTAACCCGCTTGAATATTTACTTGACGATGATAGTAAAACAATCGAATTTGCCACCGAAGAAGAAGCAAAAATGTTTCTGGATAAAAAGGGATACACGGATGATTTTTTAGTATTTGAACTCGTGTATTCCCCAAAAGATATTGTTCAGACGATTGTCAAAACTGGAAACAATAAATGAAATGGTGATCAAAAGCACCAGAAAAGGAAAGGAAAATTTGATATGACGGAAACTAACGAACTGAAGTTTGACCCAAGCAGGCAAATAGCCATAATTTGGGATATTGAGGACGTACAGCAAATCCGCCCGGACTTGACAGACGAGCAGGCGATGGATGTGCTTTTAGAAGTAGAAGATAACCACGACGCCGAATGGGGAGTATCCTGGACAACACTTGAAGCTACAGCGGGTATTCTATTCCCAAAAGGATCCAATGACGACGGCGATGATGATTTTTATAAGGACAAAATAAAAGACAAATCACAACCGGAATAATAACCACTCACAACAATAAAAAGGAGAACAAAATGAAGACAAAAGACTACGAGGCCGCATGTTTGAAGTTTGCGGCAGAAACCCGGGAACGCGATTCTTTAGACGATAACAACCATTATCAGACAATCGGCGGAGAATGGGAAGAAACCACGGATGGCAGCACAGCCGGCATTTCCGTAAAATGGGCATTTCACAAGACGCCCGACGAAATCAAAGCCGTCAGCGCCCAGAGGTTTGTTGACGAACTTTTGGGCGAAATCGACCAGAGTCCAGGCATATACGGCGACAACGAAACCGCTGTCCGTTTTATGAACTGGTTAGCGGAAATCATGAGGTAAACGCAGGAATGGGAAATATTCCAAATTTCCCTTCCATTTACGAGGCGGCGCGTTCGCGCCGCCTCAAGGAGAAAACGGCAATGCTGGAAGGTATTTTGCGTTACCATGACGATATACGGCGATACGTCATTTTCTGCGCGAACAGTGCGGATGAAGGTATTCAGGAAACATGCGAGCTTCATTGCGGCGATTGTTTTCAGGTGAAATGCAACGACAACTGGATACCGACGCAAATAGAGTACCGCCGCAACCAAAACGACATAAATCACGGCTGGTACTTGATAGACAAACTCAGTCGCGTAAAACTTGAACGCCGCAGAGTAAAAATAGACTAATCCGGTATCAACAAACGAATTGCCAAAATACGCCGCCTGCGCGAAATATCCGCATGGCACAGCAAGGATGGAAATTTCGTTGCCGGTTTATTCATCAGAATTGTAAAATCAATCACCGGCGGGCATTGACCAGATTCAATGGAATTTGGGAAGCTATGCCAAATTACGCAGAAATTCAGTTTAAGGTTTTTTCAAAAATTTTTCGGCGTCGCAACCGCGCCGCCTTGTAGAAAGCGAAATTGAAAATGACAGGCCAAAGAAATTTTCCAAAATACTGTTTTTGCGGTAGCAAGAATAAAAACGGTTTCCTGTGCAACGTTTGTGCCGACCACATTCCCGCCAAAATACTGAGCGAAATTCAAGAGCTTACAATCGACCTGCTTATTGAAGAACGGCAAGGCAGGGAAGACAGCGCAAAATTATTGGCAGAGGAAATTGAAAATATTTATATACGAAATTTGAAGAATGAAAAAATAAAAAGTAAATCAGAAAATCCGGCGGCGATACTTGGCCGTATATCGGCAAAAAAAGCGGGATTTAAAGGCATGTCGGAAAAAGGCAAAAAAGGCGGTACGGCGCGGGCGGCCGCATTGTCGCCGGAACGCCGCAAAGAAATAGCTCGCGCAGGCGCGTTGGCGCGTAAAGCAAAAATAGAAGCTCGAAAAAAAGCAAAAATGGCTGATGCCGAGTAACCCCTTTTTGATTCCTCACAAAAGTGTCCCCACCAGTACTCATAACTAAGGTGCATCTTGATATTACGCCCAAATGGTCGTATTATATTTATCTATTTTTGAATGGAGTGTTGGTATGGCGTTAAAACGTGTACAATCGGAAGCAACCATCCTAAAAAACGCCCGTGATAAATTGGGCATGACCCAGCAGCAAGTAGCTGATGAGGCGAGAATCCAGTTGCGGCAGTACCAACGGTTTGAGAGCAATGAGCGCAACCTTTCGTCCTCGTCCTTCAATATCGCTTGCCGAATTTTGGACGCCTTACAGCTTGATATTACTTCCTACGCACATGGGAAATATATTCTGGCAAGTGATGAATGAAATGGGACATTTTCGAGATTTTGTGCGCGGATTTATGTGTTAGCGGGCGTAAAAGTATAAAAAAATGGGCGCGTAGCCGTAACAGGATATTTTTGATTCAGAACCTTCCGTATGGGTTAAAGTGGCAAAGTGAAACAAAATTACTAACGAGGAGTGATTCGTATGTTCATCATCATCACGGCAAGCCCAAACAAAGACGGGTTGACCGCCGCGTGCGGCGAAGCGGCGATGGCCGGAATCACCGGCGCGTGCGGTCAGGCCGAAGTTTTTGATATTTCCGCGCTGAAACTGGAGCCATGCCGAATCTGCGGCAACGGGTGGGGCAACTGCCGTGGCGCTGGTAATTGTGTAATCGACGATTGCCTGCCGGAGATACAAACAAAAATAAAAGATGCCGAGGGTATATTCCTGATTACTCCGGTATATTTTTGGCAACCGTCCGAACGGATGAAATACTTTTGCGATCGTCTGCGCCGTTGCGAGGCGTTCCGCGATGGCGGAAGCTGGGTTGCAGACAAGCAAATCAACCTTGTAGCGGCTGCGGGCGGATCAGGCAACGGTACGGCTCAATGTCTGAATGAACTTGAACAATGGTGCAGGCATATCCGCGCCATACCCCAGGAGCGCATCGGGATTACACGTTTTAATCGCGGCGAAGTGTTAGAAGTTATTAAAGACGCTGGGCGGCGGATGGTAAGCGGCGAGTATTTCAAGGGTTGGTAATTATTCGGTACGGGTTTACGGACAACGACCGTTGATCTACATGTGGTTGCCGGGTGTCTATTTCGGTTTTGTGCGCGTGTATCGGTTCACAATATTTTAGTCGCACAAGTGAACGATTCCAGGTAAGAAAATATTGTCAAAAAATGAAAAGGGAGTGAAGAATATGCAGCAAAGAATTGAAATAGTAGGTATTGATGGAATTGAATATTGTCAGATATTTCAGTGTTCTGAAATGCCTCAAATTGGTTTTGAAATTGACATTGCAGAAGGCGTTAGATTAACAAATTTAATTAGTCCATCCCCCAATTTATTTGATTCCGATACATTTATTCTGCTAATAAACAGCGTACTTGGCATAACAGGTACTGCATTGATTAACCTTATCTCAAATTACCTGTACGATATACTTAAAAACAAGAAAATAATATTTTCAGAGAGTGAAACAAAAATAAACATTATAGTCAAAAGCGACGATAAAAATGAAAACATATGATTTATTGGCGAATAGCTATTATAATGCTTTTTATAAGGATATACTTCATGATAGTATGAATGAACTCGTTAAGCATACTACTTCAAAAAACTTAGACTTATTTGATTTGGAAGTTATAGAAAAAGTGGCAGCTAATCAGCACTTTTTTTATAACATTTTATTGGACGAAATAATTAATTTGTTAAAGAATGAACACATTTTAAGTTCTGAATTGGAAATTGAAATATTAGTAAGAGACCGGGATGATTATAATGCAAATATCGACAAAGACACGGAAAATGACAATAGATACCTGCTGTTTATTGACAATTTGATGTTGACGGCGATTCGCTCTCTTGTGGAGGTTATGTTATATTGGGATATAAATTATGAAAATTCTAACAAATGGGCTAAGTGCTTTAAGTACACCGTTTTCATTCTGACTGAATATGGAAAAATACGCACACGTCCCAAAACCCCAATTTGGGTACATAAATTTGAGACAGAAATGATAACGTATAGCGCGAATACAACGCATTTGTTCGTTAATGTATATATCGCAATAATCACTTTTATTATGTTACATGAAATAGGACATCTCGTTTTAGGGCATCTCAATCCAATTAAAAAAGGAATTGAATATGAATTAGACGCCGATGATTTCGCATACAAAGCATTCCTAAAAATTATTCAGAAGCAAGTAGAATACATAGCTTCCAATAAAAAACGCCCTCATGTAGATGTGTACAATGAATATACATATCTTGCACCGTTAATGTTTTTTGATATAATGGACCTAATGAAATATTTCCGTAACAAAGCATATAATGATGCAACTTTCCATACTGCTTCGCAGAAATTGACAAAGCGAAAAAAACATCTTGAAGACTGGGTATTCTACATAACAAAGCATTATGATTTTGATTCAGATGAAGGAAATGATGTATATAATGCGTTTTTAAATTCCAAAGACAGATTTATTAGTGAAGTAGAACTTAAAATGCAACGAGGTAAAAAGATTATCCCAGAAAATATGGTTGAGCCAAATATAATAATTTGACTTAAAAATCGGCAACTATATCTTTAAGAAATGATATTCAGGAAAGAAGGGTAATACTATTGATTTTTTGGCTGATCGGCGTTTCCGGCGCGGGCAAAACTACACTTGGAATTCGCCTGACGGAATACCTAAACAAAAAAAATATTCCGAATTATATGCTGGACGGCGACGAGGTTCGTGCGGTATTTGACGGCGACCTGGGCTATTCTCGGGAAGATCGTGAAGCAAATATCAAGCGCATCATACTCGCCGCTTACGCGTTAGACCGCTGCGGCATTACGGGGATCGTATGCAATATTTCCCCTTTTGAACATCTGCGTACTCTGGCGCGAAAAAAGATTTCCGGGTACAATGAAATCTATTTGAAAAAGGATTTATCCATTAGCCGCGAAAACGACGTCAAAGGCGTATACGCCGAAAATCTTGGCAAAACCGACCTGGTTGGCGTGGATATTAAATTTGATTTACCTGTCTGCCCTGATTTGATCATCGAAGTCGATAAAGAGTCTGTGGAAGAAAGCTGTCAAAAGGCCATACAATATGTTGAAAGCAGGATGATAAATGACGCTAAGATGTGACATTGACGACGAAACCCTGCAAGACTTGATCAATATTGAAACTGGCGTTCTTGCCCCGCTGGATGGTTTCATGGGAAGCGACGACTTTATCAGTGTTGTAGACAATATGGTATTGGCGGACGGTGAAACCGTCTGGACGATACCCATTACGTTAGATATCGATCAAAAAACATTCCGGCAATGCAAACATGGGATGATTATAGCCCTTTATTCAGACGGTATACACCGCGCCGATTTAAAAGTAAAAGACTGTTTCCTTTTAAACGATGAGCACCTCGAACGTGTCTTCCGCACAACGGATCCGGTTCATCCCGGCGTCGCCAAAGAGAAATCCCGTTTTCCATACCGTGTGGGCGGCATTATTTCCGTCATCGACCAAAGCATTCTTGAAGGCGCGCTTAATCCTGATGAAACCAAAACCTGCTTCAAAAATATGGGATGGACTACGGTAGCCGGATTTCAGACGCGAAACCCCATACATAACGCCCACGAGCATTTGCAGCGCCTGGCGCTGGATTTGTGCGACGGACTTTTCATAAACCCTATCACAGGCTGGAAGAAAAGAGGTGATTTCACTGAGGAAGCGGTTGTGACCGCTTATCAAAAAATGATCTCCGAATTTTATCCCAGCAACAGGGTTTACTTTGCCGGATTAAAGACCCAAATGCGTTATGCCGGCCCACGCGAAGCCATATTTCACGCGATCATCCGTAAAAATCTTGGATGCACGCATTTTATCATCGGCCGCGACCATGCCGGAGTTGGAGGATTTTACGGACCATACGATGCCCATGTCCTCGCCCGCCAGATTCAGGAAACACATGAACTGGGCATAGAGTTGCTGCTGTTTAACGAACCGTATTACTGTTCAAAATGCGGATTCATTGTTTCGAATAAAACGTGCGCCCACTACGATACACACCGTATAGAAGTAAGCGGTACGATCATACGGGAGTGTATGGACATGAAACGCCTTCCGCCTGAGCAACTGATGCGGCCTGAAATATCCGGAGAGTTGATCAATCTGGAGCAAATCTTCATAAAGTAGAAAAAATCAGAATGACGAGTTAATTAAAAAGTTTAAGATTTCAGTAAGATCGGATATACTTTTAGCAAAAATTTTGGAGGATGCGTCATGACCACATTGACCATAACGCTGTCTGACGACTTGGCGAAGATAGCCCAGGATAATGGGCTTTTGTCCCCGGTCGCCATTGAGGCTTATGTGCGCGGACATATTCTGGAAAACAGTGGGAACGAGAAATATCAGCAGGGATTCGATCCTCAATTGCGCGGTGCCGCTTCGCCCGAATTAATGGGAACTGTCAAGTACCACGGCGACATTGTGGCTCCTTCCGGCATTAAATGGGAAGCCGTTCTATGATTGTCTTGGACACCCACATTCTGATATGGCTGAACGATGACGCCGTGCGTCTGTCTAACGCCGCCCGTGAAGCGGTCCGGATGGAGGATGAACTGGGCGTATCGGCTATCTCACTTTGGGAAGTGTCCATGCTACAGCAATATGGACGAATTGAGCTCGGTCTGCCGCTGGAAACATGGCTTGAAAAAGCCTGTTCCCAGCCTAAAATCCGCATTCTTCCAATTTCCGTCGCAGTTGCGACCCGCACGACTCGGCTGGAAATGCATGGCGATCCCGCCGACCGATTGATCGTCGCTTCAGCTTTAGTTCACCAATGCGCGTTGGTGACGAAAGACGAAAATATACAAAACACCAAAATTGTTCGGACGATCTGGTAGCTAAAAGGAAAATACATGAAACGATACATCCTTACCGTTGGACCGTCGCTGCTGTATAAAATACCTGTCAGTCAAATCCACGACCCGAAATACATTTACCGTATCAACGGCGCCCACGGAACGACTGAGGATATCGAGGGGCATATCCGCGAACTTCGCAGGCAGGCACCCGACGCCGATATCCTGCTGGATCTTCCGGGCAATAAGGTACGCACAAGCGGTACAAACATATCAATTGAAAAAGGGAAGGTGTTTTCAATACCTTCCGCGTGTTTTAACTTTAAAGACTTTCATAGCTTGCTCACACCCGGCATGACGGTTTGGGCAAACGACAGTATTTTTGAATTTGAAGTCCTCCGCGCGGACAAAAAGCAAATTGAGCTTTTATCGAAATCAGACGGCGTATTGACTGACAATAAAGGTATGCATATTCGCGGGATAAATGAGCGGCTACCTTTTCTATTCGAGAAGGATCTTCAGTTAATCGAACTGGCAAATAACCATAAGCTGGCGTTTGTCGGCCTTTCTTTCGTTCGTAGCCGCGACGATATCGAAGAAGCGAAAAAGCTGATTAAGAGCAGTACCATCATCTCCAAGGTGGAAACTCTCGCAGCGGTGAAAAACCTTAACGATATACTGGACACGGTTGATTATATCCTTGTGGACAGAGGCGACCTGTCCACGGAAATCGGCATCGAAAACGTACCCCATTACCAGCAATACATTATTCAAAAAGCCCACTACTTTGGCCGCAAGGTGTTTTTGGCGACCCAGGTGCTTAAAAATATGGAAACAACTCCGGTTCCCACCATCGCGGAAATCAACGACCTGTATACCATATCAAAGCAAGGCGTATACGGCATACAGCTCTCAGAAGAAACGGCCGTTGGACGCTTCATAGAAAACTGCGTCGCAACATTGGAAAAGATGAACGATACTCTAGTGAAAGAAAGTATAGCGTTTCTTAATGTGAATGAATAGGCGGTGTTTTAAGAATCTTTTTTGAACAACCCTCTTTTCTGATATTCAATTTTGGAAAGGGCAAATTTTGGTTGTTCAAACAAGCCATAAAATTCTTTACCGCATATCGCTCGCATTTTTTTGACTTCATCGCTAAATTCCGGATCGTCTATATGGTTACTGAACTTATTCGGATAATACTCCTCTTTACCGTTATATGCATAAACGTAAACACCGTTTTTATCAATAATTCCGCGCGCGGGAAGCCTGAGTTTGCTGAGTTTCTTAAAAACCTGCGCGTCATATGTCGGCAAGCGCTGTAATTTTATATAGGGAGTAGCCAAAGATGCAAGGCTACATCCGCCCCATAAAAAATCCATAAATCCGTTAAAGTTTTTTAAACAGAATAAATCCTGAACGAATCCGGGTTGAATATGCGACGCATTGACGAAAAGCGTAACGCGTGTTGCATCGTAAAGTTTATTCATATGTTCATATAATTCCTTTGTCACCATACGCTTTGGAATTAGCAAATGCCCCGTGCCATGGTCGCTCATTACAATTTTCGTTGTTCCTTGAGGAAGAAATGAATCAAAAACGTGAAATTGTTCATCCATATATGACAACGATCTTGCAATCATTTCAAATGTTGAATAGCTTGGAGTCGTTTCAAAAACAGTAAATCTGTCGCTCTGATGATTAAAAGGACTCGGAAACGGAATGTGCGTCTCAAACATATGCGTGTATAGGATTTGTTTCTCATCACTTGCTGACAGAACCGCCAGCATCTCAAAATAATTTGATGACGCCGTATTTTGTGTCTGATGCGTAATAATATCTGAACACTCTGAAAACAGTTTGCTTCTCCCGTCGCTACGAAAAACATGAAGTTGATAACCGTTGTTTTTTATCGTTCTTAATAATGGACTGTTTTCATATGTAAAAGAGTCGATTTCATAAGCCTTCTCATCAATGAGATCCTTGCCTGTAAACATAACCTGCAGACTTGATGTCGTGTAACCGTATTGAGTAAAAGCATTGTTAAACACCAGTGATTGCTGATACAGCGCTTTAAGATTTGGCATATGTTCCAAATATTCATATTCATATGAATCTAGCATATAGATAATAACGGCGTCTTTTTTCCTTTCATGTATGAGTCTAAAAGTACGATCCATCAATTCGTTCAAATCTTTTATATATAATTCAAGCAAGTCATACATGAAATGTTTTTTCTCGATATAAACACGCGAAAAATGCCGGATATTCACAATATCTCTTGCGATGATAAACCCGGCAATCAATGAATAAAGCGCTTCCATTTGCCTATGTTCATGATTAAAGTATGGAGAACTTTCATAGTACCTATATAATGAAGAGAGGGTTGCATTTTGCGTTTTTGCGTTCAGCAAACAACTGTAACCGCAATTCTGACATCCTTTCGCGCGTGATCCGTCTTGAAGATCAGCCAATTGACTGAGAGTACTTTTTATTTCTAAAAACATATTCTCCTGAAAACCTGTTTTTAACAAGTTTTCTCGCATTTCAGACCGAAAATCATTCGAAGACAAAATAATAAAATCTACGTCTTTTGTTCTTAATTCGCCCGGCGTTATTACCCGCTGTTCCTGAAACATTACATTTTCCTGACTCACATCGGTACGGGTATACCAGGCAATTCTATTTCGATTGGCTGGGTTTAGCGCTCTGAGCAAAGCTTGTGTATAAGCTCCAATGCCGCATACCGCGATTTTGGCTTCATGTGGTAATGAATAAAAAAAAGCGTCAGAGGTGGTAACATATTTTACACAATAAAAACCAAATTCACTCAGTGCGCAAAATCCTTCCCCGCACATCTGGTCAAAGAAAGCGCTGTGTTTTTTTAATAAAGAGTCAAATTCTTTATTCAGATTAAAAGCCATGTCCATTACCTCTCTCGCAAATAGTTAAGTGTTGTAGGCGGAACTATTTGCGAAATAGTGTAAAAATCCCGTTCCTTGAGCAGTTTGCGTACATATGAAGCGCTTATCGGAATTCCTTCTGCCCACATTTTACGCGGAATTATCGTTACTTCTATGCCACGGGGGGGCAAAATATCCAACATCGCCTGGGTATATTGCCTTGTAACCGGGTCAATGGGTTCCTCTCCCGCGAAGCGCCTGGTTATGCCCAGTACCGGCGCTATGGATTCCGCAAATATACGCATATCCATGCTTGCGTCAAGTTTGGCATCCGGAACAGAGTTTCTACAAAAATATTCTGGAACCGTGAGCATTGAGATAAAACAAGTGCCGCTTCTAAGTAATTTTAACCGTTGCAATTCCGCCGTTCCAGTTTTGACCAGTTCCAGCCTGTCGGCAAACGGAAAAAACGACCTATCTTCTTCCACTACAAAGACGTAGAGGAAATCACATAATTTTAACGCTTCTTCCATCAGGAATTTGTGACCAAGCGTAAACGGATTGCAGTTAACAACAATTGCTCCAACCACGCCGTTGACACAGTCTACTTTTTCGCGCGAAAGAAACTCGATGTAGTTACGCAAATCAGGAGGCGGATTCCCCTCCGCCGACAGCTTTTGCCTTTCCCGCGGCAGATTAACACTAAATTTTGGTGGGCCGGGTTCGTTAGTTACGTTAGTGTCAAAACCGGTGAGTATTTCATAAATTTTATCCGCAACTATCTTGTATCCCCTGTGGTTAATATGACCACCGTCAAAAAACAGCTCACCCATACCGTGAGGTCTGTCAAAAACGGAACGGAATGAGTGGAAATATACGGATGCGCTGTCTGAATAGTACCGCAACTGTTCCGTGAATGGGGCGAGAATGAGCAAAATGTCCCCTGTCTTAAATGCAGTGTGCAGGATTTGCCGCATAGATTCAAAAACACCTTGCCAGTTGGAGTGGTTCCAAACACGCCAAGTGAGGTTTTTTAGACCTGAAATATTCAGTGTTTGCTGTAAAAAGCTCGCTATTGTATGGCTGTCATCCGTAAAAAAACCAAAGGCTCGGCAATCCCCAAATAAATGTATGGCATTATCGCATTTTTGCGGACAATCCGCAGTGAACCTGGCTCCATTGGTAACATTATAATACTTTGAATTTATGTCTTGTATATATCTTACACCGTTATTCGCTATATAAAAATTAATGCCTTCATGCTCAAAAACTTCCCGCACATATTCTTCGTTGCAATCCGGCAAGTCGTCGTAATAGGTCGTCAGTAATTTTAAAGCCGCTTCAGAACGTGTATATGCTTCAAGCGGCGTATGTTGCAGCAACAAACGCTGCTCTGTCACCGATGGATTTCTAATCCATCGCACAGGGTCGGTAATATCTAAAAAATGCAACACAACTCCGGAGCGCTCTATGTGATTTACCGTTTCTCTAAAGCAGCGCAGCAAGTCTATATCCGCAATGAGATATTCCAGCGGAACAATAGGACTGCTTATGTGGGAAGAAAGTTCATGACAGGCAGCAAAATAGTCAACAAGACAAACAATCACGGCATCAGCTTCAAGCCCAGACGCCGTAAATTGTTCAGTTGTTACAATATCCGCCTCATATGGAAACTCTGCGTCAATATTGCGGTCTATTACACATACGATTTGAATATCTGTTTTCGATAGATTTTCATATAATAACCCACCCAGAACGCCGCCGCCGTAAATTGCTATTTTACGCCATAACAGTTTTTTAAGTACTTTTTCAAGATTAATATGGTCTTTGTATCTGAGCCATTTAAAAATCAGTTCCAAATGACTGTTGCCTGGTTTCATAATGTTACTCGGTTTTATCATACCGCACATCCTTTTTCTGCTTTCTGTAGTCCGTTATGGTATTCCAAAACACGCCTCGCCTCAATTGGTGTAAAACATTCGGAAAGGATTGCCGAAATTCCGTTTTCTTCCGCTATTCCGCGCATCATAGCGATCATGCCGATTTCATCCTCTGAACGCGGCCCAGGATCCCTCATATCAACAGAAATGACAAAATCCGCAAGACATTCCCTAACCTGCAAAAGCTTTTGCATGAAGCCTTTTATATCTGTTTTATTGCTGTTTTCTGACATAAAAATGTACTTTATGCCAACCTTTACTCCGCAGCTCATATATTTTTTTATATTCCCCCAAGCTTCATTAAACATGTCAGCACCCTTTATTTTACGGTAAGTTTTCGGCGTTCCGGCATCTATACTAACCGCAAGGGAGCATCCCGGCCGTGCTAGGGCTTCTGCTATATGCCTATCAAACGTAAGCATATTCGTCATGATATGTGTGTTGTATTGTGCGACCGCATCAAGTAATTCTTTTCTGTTTGATACTATAGTAAATTCCCCGCCAGCGAAAAGGATCGACGTAAACGCAGGGTGAGCCAATCCATGCTTCTCAAGGAGCACAATAAATCTTTTCCAGTTAAAATTACGCATAAATTGCCGTTCCGTTGAATCGAGATTATGACTCAATTCTTTCACATCGCAATAATTGCAGGATAATTGGCATGGATAGGGCAAGGCGAAAGAAATAAGCTCCAACGCGCCCTTTTCAGGCCACCATGATGCCTCGCTTTCAATCGCGCTGCATCCGCTGCAAGCACAGGGATGCCCTGCCCGAATGGATGCAATCAGGCTTTCGCGCAGTTGAAACCATTGAGATAGTGAAGCGTCCAAGTCCCAATTATTTTCTTTCAGGCTGATTTCCGGAGGAGCGTTCATCGCCGCATTTGAATGGCAACAGCAACTCATGCGACGTTGATCAATCAGTAAGTTTTTCTCCAGTAAACGGCAGGCTTTATACTTTCTTTCCTGAAGATTATATATCCTTTCTTTCGTGATTCCCTGTTCCAGCAAGCTGTCATAAATGGCGCGGCGTATGGCAGACCCGGGCGTACCCGGCGTGACGTGTACGAAAAATTCGCCAAATTGCTCCCGTGCCTGTTCGACACTCATAACTGGAAGCCCAAAGCATGTTGAACCATGTTTTTTTGTGTCAGCATCACAAAAACCCACTGGCATTTTCCCCTGTCCCTTTACTAATTCTAATTCCTTTACCGCATTCTTTCCTGCACCATAAAGCACAAGCGGCAGAATTGCCTGTTCCATCAGTTAGTGTGTCCCTTCATTTTTTTCAAATATTGTAATGTGGATTTTGGCACAAGTTTTTCAATTTCATTCCACCTTTTCGTTTCTAACAATCTCCTGACAGTCGAGGCGCTTATTGGCGCTTCACTGTCAATGCAATGCCTTTCAAATTCAATAAGCTCTATGTCATATTGGGGAAATATGTCTTTCATCGTCTGATTATATTGCCTGGTTACAGGATCGAGAGGTTCCTCGCCAACAAACCGTTTTTTTATGTTCATAACTGGCGCAATATTTCGTGCGAATATCTCTATATCTTTAGATGTGTCTACCGTAATATCACTGATTGATTCTTTCACAAAATACTCCGGAAAAGTAATAGCCGACAGTATCAGCTTTCCGCTGGGAACAACAATTACGTTTTCTAAATCACAAGTCCCTGCTCTTACAAGTCTCAAGCGATCATTAAAAGGAAAAGCCGATAGATCTTCCTCTACAACAAAGACGTATAGGTAATCACACTGTTTTGATGCTGTTTCAATCAAATATCTATGCCCGTGGGTAAATGGGTTACAATTCATGACAATTGCGCCATTTACAAAAAAATTTTCTTTTTTATACTGTTCCAAAAATGAAATATAGTCTTTAAGGATTAAACTTATGTCGCTTATGGGTGAAAAACGCTGTGCCTCATTGTTTTCTTCTTCAATCAATGACACTGGTTCTGTCCCTTCACAAGACAATACATCTTCGCTTTCAAGTATACTTATTATATATTCGGCAGTCTTTTCACCGCCGATAGTTGATAAATGCCTTGAATCCAGATACAGTGGTTGTGGGCGAGGCTCACAAAATAAATCGTATAAACTGAAATAATAATTTTTATTTTCATTTAAAACGTTTATTAAAGCGCTTGTATTAAACGGGTCATTATGCTCAGGGAAATAGTTAATTATGAATATAACGATATCACATTCACGAAATTTCAAAGTCTTTATTTTGTCAAGAAGAAGCATCGGGTCCCAAACTAAAAGTCCCCAAACACCGTGATTAACTACTCTTATACCACCACCGCTGTAATGTCTGTTAATCTTGCGCTGAAGGTAACTTTCTATAGTTCTTGCATCATCTACTCCGTAGCCGAACGTTACGCAATGCCCTATCATATGAATACTTTTGGAAAATAAAGTCGGAACTTGGTCTGTAATACGAATTCCTTGAATTACATTAACATATTTTGATGATATATCACTGTGTATAATAGTATTTTCTTTTCTGATAACAGGTGAAGCGGTATAAACAGCGTACAGATATTCATCATTATATTCGGTTTCAGGTTGATTTATATCAACTAAATAAGAAGGGTTATCCCTCCAATGGTCGGGTGACCAATGTGCTGAGGATAGTGCCTTTTCAAAAGGAGACAATCCGCTTAGAGTATGCGGCGGCGGAATCGCGAATATTAAAGGAGACAATTTTAAATTTTCACAATATGGCATCAGAACCTCTTTATAAAAACATATCCTTATCAGTTGCATAATGGTTATGAACGGTAACTTGGCGGCCTGTACCATTTTGATTGCTTGTTTTGCATTGCCTTCGGAAATACATATAACGACTAAGTCCACACCGGCTACAGTGCTTAGCTGGTACGGATGCGTGACCGTATTGGCTCTAAACTGCGTAATCAGTTTATCAATAAAGTATTTAACTTCAATTCCATAGCGCAATACTTCACTATAAAAGCGGTCGCCTAAATATGCACAACCATATATAGCTATTGTTTTTATATTATTTTTTATAAAAAAGGATTCAAATGACTTTTTATGCTGTAGCATATACAGCCAACTTTTTATTTCCGATTCCATATTCTAATCCACCTTTGAGATTGATTTTTTTTCACTTTAGTCACGGCATAATTCCTTTAAGAAAAATATCATGGTTGCGAATAATACCAATCGGTTTTTTTAAATCGTCAATTACCGGAAGAACAGAAATCATTCGTCTTTCCATAAGCTTTAAAGCATCAACCGCAAGCATGTTTTTATGTGTAAAAATCGGATTCGCCGTCATTATTTTATCTATGGTTACTGAATAAATGTCTATATTTTTTTCAAATGAACGCCTTATATCTCCGTCAGTCAATATACCTCTCATACTACATTCAGAGTCTATTATTATTACCGCCCCGCAGTTTTTTTGTGAAATTATAACAACGGCATCTTTTACCAAGGTGTTAGAGCTTACAATAGGCACATCACAACCTGTAAACATAATGTCCGATACTCGCATGAGTAATTTATGTCCCAAAGTACCTGCCGGATGGTAAACAGCAAAGCGTTCTTTGTCGAATTGATTTAGTTTTGATACGGAAACTGCCAATGCGTCCCCAATTACCATTTCTACGGTAGTACTGCTTGTTGGAGCCAGATTGAGAGAACAAGCTTCGTGAATTTTTGGTGTACACAATGCAAAGTTTGAATATGCTGCCAAATCTGACTCGGGATTTGATGTTATGGCTATTGTTGTAATTCCAATAAGCCGCAAAGATGGAAACAGATTAAGAAGCTCTTTTGTATTGCCACTGTTGCTGATTAGCAGTAATATGTCGTCTTGGTTAAGACTTCCCAGATCCCCGTGCAACGCTTCTACGGGATGCATAAAAAATGATGCTATCCCTAAACTTGAAAATGTCGCGGCTAATTTCTGGCAAACATGACCTGCTTTGCCAATACCGGTAATCACAACTTTCCCCTTGCATCCATGAATTAAATGAATAACATTTACAATACCTTCGTCTAAACTTTCACGAACCATTTGCAGTTGGGAGATTTCTATGTCAAAAACCTTTCTGCATTCTTCTAAAAGATCCATAACAACCTCCATTATAGCTGTACCATAGCGTGGATTTTTATCAGTTCTTTAAACAGCAGTTCAATTTGTGATAACGGTAGCATATTATGACTGTCAGATAAGGTCTTATCAGGTTCTGAATGGACTTTCATAAATAAACTCCTATTCAATCTGTAAATATACTCCAGTACAGCATTGTCCGAATTTGATGAGATTATATCAGTCTCAGCAGTGCGGTGCAGTTAAATTCACAAAAACACAATCTGCTGAATTTTTATGATATTATCAGATATAAAGACTAAACTCATTTTCTCAGTAAAAACCCCTTGCAACCTATAACCATAGCGCCCGTCACCATAACCTGCTCTCTCTACATCTGGTCTGTACATATTTGCTATTGCGGATGTAACTATTGTTCCGTTTTCATCCAATGCAAAAACCGTAATTATTTTGCTCGGCAAAGAAGGTATCCACACCCAACCTGCCAGCACATCAACACAATTTTTATCTATATGCGCCTCAAACAACTCCGCATTTGCGTTTTTAACGCAAGCGGCAATATTAAATTTTTCAAGAACAGCTACACGCTTTTTCAATATCCTGCAAAGACTTGTTAAAAAATCTATTTTAATTTCCAGTTCGTTCACAGGCAAGACGCTTATGTCGATTCCTGTATGTTTTAAGCACTTATGCATTGTATAACCCATTATCATTTGACGCACATCTTTTCTTTTGCAAAAAACATACAGTTTTTCATCAAATGCCAAGTCAATAATTTCTCTTGAATCATTTTTTGATTTGTGAATTGTGACAGGCACAACCCAAGGTATTATTTCCTCATATTCATGAAAAAATTCGCAAAACACTTCATTGTGGTCAAGAAAAAACACAATCGCACTCTCGGGTGCAGTAATAAGGCTGTAATAAATCAAGAATGGATTTTCTTTATGGTCATTAAATATATAAACCGTATCAGAATTTAGACTATTTGCATTATCGTTAACTAAAATTGTTTTGCAGTTTGACACTGATGCGATAAATGTCTGTACAACAACATTATCAATGCCCATACGAATATTAATACCGCAATTGTTAAAAAACGAACGGACAATATCCAAAACTGTATGTATACGATTGAACAAATAGAAAAAATATCTATTTAAGTCGTATAACATAGCACAAGAAAACCTAAGCATCAAATCGCTGTCGTTTGCGACAGGCAGGTAAGTAAGTGATGTTTTTGCTAGCTCTGTTATTTTATAAAAACTGGTAAAACTTGTTGTAAACATCGCATCATACTGATGTTCACCGTTATCCGAGCGCAAAACAGAAATAAACTCTATGGGTAAAATCGCGGGAAAACACTCGATTCCGGGATAATACTTACGCGCTTCATTTTCAGTTATCGGTACTTGCGGGTGCGGTTTTAAAACAATGATTTTATCTTCAAGATAATAATCAAATAAATACTGATGCGCTAAATGGTATAAATCTGTTATCGTATACTTATTATAAATTAATCTGTTTCTTATAGATTCATCTTTAGTATCAAGGATATTGCTACGCAGTGCCACAATAACCTTTCCTGCTTTATCAATTTGCTTATCATTCAGCTGAAATGCCGATGAAATTATGGATATTTCATGCTTTCCAAAATTATTTATTGCCGCTGTTACATCAAACATTTCGAATCCATTGTAATTGCTGTTGGATGGTAAAATGGTGAATATAGGTGACGCGGCTTTATTAAATTCTAAGCAAGCATTAAAGTATGCTTCATACTCAGGATGCGCGGCAAGTAATTGTTTATAATGTTGTTCATCATCCATAATCCCGTTGCTATGCGGCTCTATTTTAAAATGAGGAATTTTCTTTAAACCCATATAAATACCAAACGAATTATAAGTATCAACCGATATGATAATTCGCTTAAATTTTGATAAATCTAAATTTATTTCCTTAAAACATTCATCATAACCATTTGTTATTACTTCATAGACACCTCTTAAAGATGTTCTTTTTGTACCTAAACGGTCATCGTAACAGAACACCTCATCAAACAGACACGATTCTTTAAAAGACTTAGTTATAATGTCCCGTGAGTCAAGCCTTGAAGCTAAAGTTTTACCTACAAGCAATGCTGCTTGCTCGTTTGGATATTGCGAAAGACGATGGCTTATTATAGACCCAAGAAAACCAGCGTGATAAATCTGATATAAAATCATGTTCTTAATTTCCTTTCGTATAATAGCAACCTCAAGCGCGTCGAATAGTTAAATAATGAAAGGATAGATTCTTTATTTAAATCAAAATCCCTGAAATTATTCCAATTCCGCGACGGGTCGAGAATTATGCTAATCTGGCGCATAAATTCATACGAGAAAACAATAAACTTACGTCAGATTATGGGGATAATTTCTTTTTTGTTCATTTCATCCCCAATTATTGACCGAGCGGTATCCAATACCTGTTGGCGCAACCTGGTCCCGATATATAAAACATCAAAATCAGATGCGGAGAGGGAGTTTGGCGAAATTACATCAAACCCCAAGAACCTTTCAAATTTTTCATGGTTTCGGTCTATAACAACTGAAACTGCCTTTTTCATACGTGGGTTTGCCGCAAGGCGGAATTTAGCTTGTGGCGAAGCACCCCATACGGCCACTTTTTTACCCACAAAGTCAAAGAGGTCAAAATAGATATCTTGCTGCAACATTGCACGGTATTCCGATGGTAGTCTCATCCTTTGCGCGCATACGCATGGAAAATGGGAATAGGCGAGAGTTTTTATTGAATTTCCGATGGCAAGCAGTGAATTTCTGCCACACTGCGGGCAGATACCATAAAAAGCGACAGCCCCGTGCGCATTTGATTCTATTTGTATGCTTGCGACAGGTTCGCCGCGAAGATTATTCAAGTAATATATTTCATCGCGTAGTTTTTCATATTCCACATCGGTCATAACGGAAAGGTTCAAAGGTGGGCAACCATGTTCAAGGAACTTCCGTCTGTCTGTAATCCTTCCCGTACTTAAGCCGTATTTGTACAGCTCCGTTCCTGGATATGGTATTACTAAGCTGACTGAGATGCTGTATTCATGATGCTTAAACCACCAATTCAGGGTTTCCCGTGCCATATCATACGTTTCCACAGGATCGCCGAACATTAAGTTGCAATTCAATCCAATACGATATTTGCTTAAAACAGCCAGAGCTTTTTCAATTTGTTGCGTAGTTGTCTTTTTTCCGATACTGTCCAGTACAGTTTGACACATGCTCTCTAAGCCCATAGTAACCGTAATACAGCCAGCGTCCGCCAAAACGCTGCCCAGTCCATCCGAAATCATATTCGCGTGAAGAGACAGCGTAAAAGGTACGCTGTATTCTTTGAAACGCCTGCAAAATTCCAAGATGCGTTCTTTTTTTAACCCTATCAGTTCATCCAGCATGCAGTGGACTTTAAATTTGAATTTTTCCCGCCAATATTCAATTTCGGCAAAGATATTGTCAATACTGCGTTGTTTGTATACATATCCTGATGGGTGGAAACAGAAAGTACATTTGTATGGGCAGGAACGGCTACCGACGATAATCAACTCATGGTTCTTTCCTCCGCGCCAACCGAACAACTCATATGCGGGGAAAGGTATGCTATCTAGGTCGTCCGGTTCGGAACGCGGCGGATTAATTATCATTCGCCCGTTGGTGTCTTTATAAATCAGCCCTTTTATTTTGGAAAAATCTCCGCCTGATTCCAAGCAATCCGCAAATTCGCAAATGGTTTCCTCACCATAGCCCACACATCCAAAATCCATGTCAAGATGCTCAACAATAAACTCCGGTTCTGCCGTGATAATGCCGCCGCCCACTATGATTTTAACCGACGGAAAATGTTCCCTCACGGTAGCTATTGCACGTCTCAAAACGGGAAAGAACGCAGAAAGCTCACCGAAACAGACTACATCAACGCTTTCCTCGCTGATTTTTTGCGTCAGTGATTCCATCTGGTCATCCATCTGCGCAGGTTTAAATCCTATTACATTACGACCTGTATGCCGCAGGGCGGCTGCCACATAAGCCAAGCCAATAGGCGGAAATTCGTAAGGATGGAAAAGGCTGGCAAATAAATATTTCATACGTTATTAATCTTTCCTAAACTTATTTGATAGTGGTCGCTGTTGAAAAAGCACATGTATGGGGCGCACCCACGTTATTTTCAAATATTTTAACATAGTCAAGGATTAAATTATTTTCATCAGGAGTAAAAGTTTCATTAATATACGTGCTTATCCCATTACGCTTCGCCATATTGTACATCTTTGCCATCAGTTTAAACTGTTCTTCTGTACAAGGTTTTCTCATTATCGGAAATTTTTTAGTATACTCAGCAGAAATAATTATGTTTTTAACGTCCGCCTTCGTAGCCTCCTTGATAAAACCAATAATATCCGCTTCATTACTGTTTTCAGATATAAAAATGTATTTTACAGCAACTTTTAACCCCGAATCTATGTATTTCTTTATATTTCTCCAAACATCATCAAACGCTTGTATGCCTTTAATACGTTTATATGTTTCGTGCGTACCTGCGTCTATGCTAGGGCAAAGCATTCCATTAAGTTTAGCTATTTGGGCGTCAAAAATAACACAATTACAAGCTATATTGCAACGATATTTTCCTAATGCATCTAAAATTTCTCTCTTTTTTTGATTTATTGTAATCTCTCCTGATGCCCAATGCATTGTACTCATGGGATCCAGTAAACCTTGTTCATTTAATTTATTAATAAATCGTTTAACGTCAAAATCCCAGCTTAACCGTGCCGCCCCCTCCCCAATATTGCTATTTGAACAATAAATACAGGATAAATTGCATGGGGCGCAAAAACCAAATGATACAGTTTTAAGTTTATCCTTCCATAAATCTTCTTTTATCGCACTGCATCCGGTACATTCGCATATTTCTCCGTTCTTTATCGCGTTAATTGCCCGCTTCCTATTATCAATATATAACGATAGCGAAGCGCCAATATCAACAATATCATTTTTATATATACTTACTTTAAGTGCAGTATTTACATTAATTGAAGAATCTTTACCAATTCCATTATCGCAAGGCCTTAAAAAACCTTCAGAATCTACTGTAAGATTATGAAATAAAAACGGACACCCGCGATACCGTTCTTTACTTACGTAATTGAGTATTCTATTCTTGTCAATCCCGTATTCAAGCAAAGAGTCAAAAGCAGAATATTTCAACTCATTTCCCACGGTCACAAAAACATTAAATTTTCCGTAGCGCTTAAATGCCTCCGCAATACTTAAAACAGGCAAGCCTAGATATTCAGTGTCTTGTTTATCTGTATCAGCGTCGCAAATACAAATCGGAGATAAACCGAAATTTTTCATTATACTAACACCTAACGGTGCCCTTCTTCCGGCACCATACAATACTAATGGTAAATCGTTGTTATTTATCATTGTTTATACTTTCGTTTTTACAAATTTCCATGTCTAATGATTAAATGCACGCATCAAAATCCAGGGTAATTAAACTTTCGCATAGAATATCGTTCCCATGTGAATTTTATAAGGATGTGAGAAGCGCAAATATATCTTATATTCGGGAAGAATTTCGTGAATTAACAACGGCACACGGAAAATATCGTCGTGATTTACATAGGCGCATACAGCCAATTTTGGTTTGTATTCACGTATTATTCTTTTTGACCCCATCAGGCCTTTACATTCGGAACCCTGCAGATTGAGTTTCATAAATGTAACTCTTTCGTCAATAAAATCATCGAGTTTTATCGCCTTAACGGTATGATTGCCATTATTGGATAATCGTGATCCACCACCGCCGACAACATTGTTAATTTCAAACCGTAAATTTTCGTTTTCATCAGATATTGCGTAATCATAAATTCGTATATCACAGGAAGTATTTGCAAACATATCACAAATGTTCCAATAATTCCGAGGGTCAGGTTCAAACACGTATATCTTTGTTTTTGGATTGTTTGTGTATTTGATTATTTGTAAAATTTCATCGCCATTGAATGTCCCTCCGCTTACAAATACTTCCTCTTTTTGATTACCGCCTGCTAAAATATCGTTAAAGAACCGTGAGCCTTCGCATATATCGCCAAAATACGAAGTTCCTGTTTTATATTTTTCTATTATTTGTTCCATTACCTGTTTTGAATGTTCATCGGCAAGCACAGAGTATGACATGTTAATTTTATCCATGTCGCGGGATATTACGCTATATCTCTCCAGTAAATATTCTTTAGCATTATAAGGTGGCTGGAAAAATGACCCGACATTAAACATTTGCGTGGTAAGAAAACTAAGTCCCATAGACAAAAGCTGGATTCCAATATCTGTTATGTTACCACTTGTAATAAGTACAGCAAGTTTATCCTTGTCTTCTTCGCATAGTTTATTAGGGGAATAAATCGGAATACCCAATATGTCCTTCCCCCATTTGTTGTGATCATTGTCACAAAAATACTCGGGGCGATAACCCTTTAAGTTTAAAACAAGCGTCTTTATTCCAATCATGCCTGCTCCAAACAAAACAAGTTTTTTTCCACGAACAGCCTCATCGAAAACCGGATAAATAATACCCATGATTTACAACTCCTTATAATAAACTTAAAACCTTATTAAAACATTTTAATAAGATTTATGTTGCCATTGGCTTGATTCATGATTCTGTCATATATCACGTTTTGATATGAATACGATCCTATAATAATAGTATCTACATGAAATATTTCCATTGCCTTTTCTAATAAAACAATTGGCAGGCCACACAATGTTTCTCCTGTTTTATTATTGTTGTTTTCAATAAAACACTTGATTTTTATTGAGTTATACTTATCATTATTTGAAATATAATTAAATATTTCATAAGCATATTTTCCAGATCCATAAATTGCTGTAGATTTACTATTTTCAAGTTTTTTATTTCCGATCACCCTCTCGTAACAATAGTCAAAATATTCGTAATCCTTAATAGGCGGCACATCTTCTTTTAGCGCATGAAAATCTTTTGCGGTAAAATTGTATGATTCCTCAAGTGTCTTGCGGGATTGTTCGCTATTAAGCAGATGATACAGCTTCTCCATGCCTATTTGATAATAGATAAATCTGGTATGAATATCGCTTTCAATTAAATACAAAAATGCCTGTTCACACAACAATTCTTCTTTTGTCAGTTTGCCTTTTTTGATAAAATTACCGCAAAATCCATCAATGAATAAATTTTCAGGAATATCCTCAAAAAAGTTTTTCAAAATGAAATATAATTCATTCTTGAAACATCGCAAATTTCTTACAGACAAAACTGAACTCATACTGTTTTCATGAATCCTGAAACGCATCAATTTTTCAGGTAAAACATAAATTTGTTTTTGTTTCACCAATTCTATCCATATGAGAAAATCACCTAATTGCCTATAACTGACAGCACCTGTGAATTTTTTCATTATTGATTGATAGATATCACGATGAATCATCACGCTTGGGTGGCATAAAATATTGTATTTGTAAAAAAAACAATTAAGCCATTCTGCTTGTGTTCCATTAAAATCAACAAATAAAGAGTTATCGTTTTCTATGATTATATTATCAGTATCAATCCTTTCTGCCAGTGTAAAAACCGCTCCAAATTCCGGTCTGTTTTCCAATAGAAAAAGTTGTTTTTCCAGCTTGTGCTTATCCCATAAATCATCTGAATGGGCAACGGCAATGTATTTGCCGTTGCCCATATGAATACAGCTTTCCAAATTTAACATAGTAGTCCCTTTGTTATTTTCGGAAACATTCAAATGAATTCTTTCATCTCTAAAACTATTTATGATTTCAAGTGAATTATCAGTGGAGCAATCATCTGATATAATAAGCTCAAAGTTTGTATATGATTGCTCTAAAATACTTTCAATACATTGTTTGATATATTGGCCTTGATTATATGACGTCAAAATAATTGACACCAACGGCAAATCCACCATGTTTAACCTCTCCATCCCCATATATAATATGCGGCGTTTTCACCGCAATTAAAAATCAGATCCAAAACGGTAACGTAATGGTCAAACGGTTGAAAAACCTGTTCATAATCCGGATAAATATACTGCATGTATTTTAGTTGAATATTCTCTTTTTCAAATTTTTCAGGAATGATATAATTCCTTGCTGCCGGGCCAGATAGATAATAATCCGCTCCTGCTTTTTTACATATTGAAATTAGTTTATCATCCTTTGTCCCGCTACAATTTAAGGTTAAAGATGAAATAAATTCTGTTTTAATATTCAATAAATTTGCAATTGTTTTTGTGCTATACATATTAAAATCTGATATGTGGTTCCAGGATTTTGCCTTGTAAAAATCCTCTAACAACCATTCATAGTCATAAAAATATTTCGCTTTACGATAATAACGTCTAAATAAATTAAAATGTTGTTGTTGCCAATCAGTTTTACGGCATATCTCCGCTTCATAAATCATTTGATGATATTTTCCTTTAGAATTCACCGGAACAGAAAGCCACTTTGTACCATTATCAGTTATAATTTTATTTCTGCTGCGCCAGTCAGCTTTCGTGTACTGTACATCCTCAAGAAAGACAAAAACATCCACTTGGTTAATCAAATCAAAAACGCCTTTCCAGGGTATGTAGTTAGGTTGCGAAATCGCTATTTTTTTCATTTGTGTTTCGATAAATCAAGAAAATAATTATGTATTATTTCGCACACATATTCAACGTCACTATGATTCATATCGTAATATAATGGAAGCCTTAGTAAACGCAGACTTTCTCTCGTTGTATAAATATCATTTTCATAAAACCGACTGACAGATTTTCCATAATCTGTATCATGTAGCGGGATATAGTGGAAAACAGCCAGAACGCCAGCAGTTTTCAGATATTCTATTAGTTTTGACCTTGTGGTCGGAGTGTCAGTTTTTATATAAAACGTATGCGCATTATGACAACAATGTTCGGGAATATAAGGCAATTCAATGATTCCTTTTTTTTGTAAATCACTCAACCCGGCGTAATATAACTGCCATGCTTTCATCCGATTGTCATTTATTTCATCAACAATTTCCAATTGAGCGTATAAATACGCGGCGTTAATTTCACTTGGAAGATAGGAAGATCCTTTATCAACCCATGTATACTTATCAACGAGTCCCCGGAAGAACCTGCTTCTGTCCGTACCCTTCTCACGAATAATTTCAGCGCGCTCAATAAATTTATTATTATTGACCAATATTGCACCTCCTTCACCCATAGTATAATTCTTTGAATCATGAAAGCTATAACACCCAATATCTCCCATAGCGCCGAGGTGTTTACTTTTATAGGTTGCGTTTACACCTTGCGCGGCATCTTCTATTACGTATATATTATTGTGTTTGGCAATTTCCAATATTTTATCCATTTCACATCCAACGCCTGCATAATGGACAGGTACAATCGCTTTTGTTTTTTCAGTAAGCGCCCCTTCAACCAGATTCTCATTAATGTTCAGCGTATCGGGACGAATATCAACAAAAACTATCTTGGCTCCGTTTAAAACAAAAGCGTTTGCGGTCGAAACAAACGTAAAAGAAGGAAGTATGACTTCATCGCCTTCTTTAATATTCATCAGCATCGAAGACATCTCAAGAGCGTGTGTACAGGAAGTGGTCAACAACGCTTTGGGTGTCCCTGTAGTTTTTTCAATCCAGGCATTGCATAACTTCGTAAAAGAACCGTCGCCGCTGAGAGATTCTCTCCTAAGAGCAGTTTCTTGTATGTATGAGATTCCTTTTTCGCTGTAAATCGACCGGCTAAATCGAATCATATCTTACTTTTGCTTCACTATTTGTGGCGTGTCATTAAAATCGCTGATTAAATCAGCATAACTTCTTCCTTCGTCCGGCCATCTGATCAACTGCCAGTCCGGACAATTTGCGCATAAATCATATCCGTGAAAATTATTAATCATATGCGCGTGTCGCAATCCGTTATAAAAATCACTATCCCAGATTTTCTTTATACTTGTTGTTCTGTAATCAGCCAGCTTGACATCACCCGGACATCCGGGACAAAAAGTTAAAAAACCATTAAATTTTAATACAATTCGTTCCCAGGGATACACACATGGAGTGCGATTCAAAATACCAAGCCTCAATTTATCCGCAATTTCAGATTTATTTCCGGCATAGGAGTGCAGCCTCCTGATTACTACATAATCAACGCCATTGTTTTCCCAATATTCTTTAAAATTCTGTTTTTCGTTAGCGTTGAATTCCTGTTCGACAAAACTTACTACAATTTTTGTTTTACTCTTTTTTATTTTTTTCATTTTGATCAAATTCATCACATTGTCATGCACATTCTCAAAGTTTCCTTTTCTTCTGATGCGTCTATATATTTCTTTTGAAAAAGCGTCAATACTAATATCAACAAACAACAATCCCATGTCAAGCAAGCGCTCGCCGGCCATATAATCCAAAAGCGTACCATTTGTAGTAAGAACGACATTCGTTCCCGAATAAAGACATGCGTATTCTAAAATATCGTTTATTTGTGGATGAAGCAACGGCTCTCCGTCGGCGGTATATCTGATATACTGCGTAATGCCGTCACCGAGTTTTTTTGTTTCATCCACCATTTTTTTGTTCAATTCCTGACTTAAAAAAACAGGTTTGTAACCCGTCTGTCTGATTTTTTCAGGATGCGTGCACGATACACATTCCAGATTGCACACATTTGTCACATCCACGATGACCTGTGAGGGGAATAATGGGCTGAGTCTTCCATAAAATGAATATTTTTCCATAATAATTCCTTTTTGTCCGTGATTTACGCTTTTAATATTGCATATAAAACAGTTTCGTAATACACATGTGAATGATGACGAATATATAGTTTATATTCCGGACACCATTTATTTATAAGCAATGGTATTTCCCACAAGTCTTCCAGCTTATGATAAAGGCAAATTGCTAATTTAGGCAGGCATTTTTTAATTATATTTTCAGCGCCATATAACGCTTTTAATTCAGCGCCTTCAACGTCCATTTTAATAAATGTAACATCGTCGTTTATTGCATCGTCAATTCTAAGTGTTTTAATAATTTCCTCTCCTCCGGAAGCTATTTGGTTTCCGTCAAAACGCAATTCTACTGATTCATTATAAACAGCATAAGGGTATAAAACTATTTTATCAGAATTAAATTTATTCTTCAGAATATCAAAACATTTTTTATTAGGTTCAAAAGAATATATTTTTTTAAAATTTCCGCCGGTAGAACGTAGAAATCCTTCAATGGTATCTCCTTCTAACGCTCCGGCGTCAACAAAAACTTCACTATCAGATAAAGGAAAAATATCATTCACAAAATATTGATTGTTCTCATTAATTTCCGAATAATCAATTTCATCAGCAACTCTGAATGAAATTACCCTGCTGTATATTTTTCTTGAATGATCATCAGCCAATAAGTCAGAAACCATTTCTATTTTATCAGCATTTTTTTCAAGTTTTGACAAATTGTTTTTTGAAACATAACGGAACCATGTGAAACAATTTATAATGCCCATGTTTTTAAGTTGATAGTATATAGATACCGTCGCTATACTTGTTATCATTACAATTATTTTGTTTGGATCCTCCTCCATCAGCTTATCGGGCGGATATATTGTGAAAGTTCTTGAATCGGCAGAAAACTGTGTGTTCCATTTTTTTATGTCGTTATCGCAAATATAAGCTACCTTAATATCGCACAATTCAGCTTCAAGAATTCGTTTCGCGGTATTTCCCGCACCAAATAATATTAATTTTCTATTCATTAATTACAATCCCCGCAACCAGATTCATTTAAACAAAATGTTATCGTGTCCTGTATTAACACAAGCATTGGAAAACCATATCCCAACATAAAATCTTCCGGCATTTTTAATCCCATTTCAACGAGCATTCCAAGCGATTCAAAGCCGGAATAATTTGTATTATGGCTGATAAAAATATAATTTGATCCCTGAAAGTCATATTCATCAAGTCTCATAATATCCCATTCGTCAAACTTCCCAGTCTTGAATTTGTCCATATAACCTGTAAAAACATAATTTGGAAGCATTAAATCAATGATTTTTTTTGTTAATTTACCGTTTGCTCCGGCACCCCAAATTTTATATTTCGTATATTTTGGCGTATTTTCTTTCAAATAAAGCAGTTGCATTGCAAAACAGACGGAATAATAAATATTCATTGGTTCATCGAGGCACTTATTCAGTCGTTCTACAATTTCACAGATTCTGGAATCGTAAGTGTTTAATGCCTTATATTGAAAACTATAGTTCTGCGCCCAGCCAAGGACTTTGCGGCTTTTTTTCTCGCCCAAATGGTTTTTGGTTGTTTCGTAAACACGTCTAAACATTTCATGATGATCATATATTTTAAAAACATCGTGGAGTCTTGATGTTTGTTGTTCATGTTGTCTATAACCAATCAACGCTTCATGAATGACATAAATCGGATATTTGCTGTTTATCATTAAAATCATGACAGTTTCTGAAAAATCTTTTTTATCTAAAATATCAATAATTTCCTTTAATGGCTCAACCCGTATCATCATGGCCATGTGCGCAAATGGATTTGTTAATGTTGACGCAAATTCTTCTATATATTCACCTGTTTTATAGTATTTGTCGGATTTTGTGCAAACATAATCCGACATCTTTGATACAATATTCCCTGAAACGCTATTCGTATTATAAAGGCTGGAAACCGCAACTATATCCCGGAATTGTTCAAGAATTTCCAGATATCGTTCTATCAGGACGGGGGAATAAAAATCGTCATCATGTAAAGTAACCAAATACTCAGCATCGCATGTTTTAACCGCCTTTGCCCAGCTATGCAATTCGTTCAAATTTTTTTCATTTCTAATGTAGCTTATTCTATTGTCAGAATTTACATACTTCTCTACTATTCCTTTCAAATTTTCAGGCGAGCAGTCGTCCCTGATTTCAATGGTTATATTGTTATATGTTTGACTCTGCATGGCCTGAATGACTTCTTCCAGATAAGCAGACTTATATGCCAGAACACAAACAGATACTTTTTTCAAGATCAATAATCTCCATTTTGCGTCAATATCATATAGAAATTAACGAGTGGATTGGAAAACCATATCCAAGCATAAAATCTTCCGGCATTTTTTGCCCCATTTCCATGAGTTTCCCTAAAGATTCAAAGCCGGAAAAATTCCTGTAATGGCTGATAAAAAAATACTCTGATTTGAAAAAGTCATATTCTTCCAGTTTTACGATATCCCATTCGCCAAATTTTCCTGTTTTATTTTGATCAATATAACCGGTAAAAATATAGTTAGGGAGCACCAAATCAATAATTTGTTTTGTTAATTCACCGTTTATTCCGGCTCCCCATATTTTATAATTTGAATTTTTATTCCCCTTCTCTTTCAGATAGAGTAATTGCATGGCAAAACAACCTAAAGCGGCAGTATTTACCGACCGATCAAGAGCTTTGGATAACTCATATGTAATATTTGGAATTTTTGTGTAATAGGAATTTAATAACTCAAATTGAAAAATATAATTTTCCGTCCAACCACGCACTTTGCGGCTTTTTGTTTCGCCTATATTGTATTTTACTATTTCATACGCGTTTCTGAATAGTTCAGAAGGATTAAGTTTATTATACGGTATAAAGCTTCTTGAAACTTGTTCTTTATGTTGTCTATACCCAACAAGCGCTTCATGGATAATATAAATTGAATGATTCTCGTTAAATGACAAGGTTAAGCCGATATCTCCAATTGTTTTATTTTTGAGATTGTAAACAATATTTTTTATCGGTTCAACGCGCACCATCATTGCCATATGGGAAAAAATATTCATTAACGTTGAGGCAAAATACTCGATATATTCACCAGGTTTAAAATACATGTCTGATTGATAAGGAATAACATCCGCAAGCCTGGCGATTACTTTTCCTGACGCGTCTACCTCGTTACGAAGCCCGGAAACGGCAACAACATCCGTGAACTTTTCAAGTATTTCCAGTTCTTTTTCTATCAAAACAGGAGAAAATATGTCGTCATCGTGCACGGACAATAAGTATTCGGATTCACATTTCTCAATAAATTCCATCCAACAGTATAATTCTCTGAGATTGTTGTCATTTCTACCATAACTAATTCTATCGTCAACACTTACATGTCTCTCGGCTATTTCTTTCAGATTTTCAGGCGAGCAGTCGTCCCTGATTTCAATAGATATATTTTTATATGTTTGATTCCGTATAGCCGTAATGACTTCTTCCAGATAAGCAGATTTATATGCCAGGATACAAACCGATACTTTTTTCATGATTGATAAATCTCCATACATGAAGCAAAACTATGAAACCGCATAACAAATCGTTCCGTTATGCGTAGAACCGCTATGATGTCTAAGATATATTTTGTAATCAGGATTAATGTTATGAATTTTTAACGGTATTTCCCAAAGATCTTCAACTTGATGATACGCAGAAACTGCCAGCTTCGGTTTATCTTTCTGAATAATTTTCTCCGCGCCTTCCAACGCGTACAACTCCGCCCCTTCAATATCCATTTTAATATACGTTACCTTCTCTGATAATAATAAATCGTCAAGTTTTTTTGTTTCAACGTCTGAATCACCGTCCGTATCGCTTATCATTAACGAATCATACGTCAGGCCTTTCGTTTTTAATTTATGAACGCCACTCATGCTATAAATGCCAAATGGAAATAATTCTACATTTTTAAAATTCTTTGTATTTTCCATAAATCGTTCTACATTTTCAGATCCGGGTTCAAACGCATAAATTTTTTTATATTTATAGTTAGATTTTTGCGCAAAAAGTATAGTGCTTTCACCACGATAAGCGCCTGCGTCCACGAACACTTCATCTTTTCGAAGTTTTATAATGTCATTTGGGAAATATTCACTTTCAGAGTAAATTTTAGAGAAAATATCGAATTTATTACTGGTTCTTCCGTACAAAAGATTTTCAAACACTTCCTGCGATTTGTTGTCACATAGAACATTCACAACTTGCTTAATTTTATGCTCGTTTTGCTCGGCAATAGCGCTATGCTTTTTACAAATCCTGCTGTAAAACCATTGTTCCCAAAACCCGGCTACACCATAGATAAAAACATTTGTAAACCCCATTTCTTTCAAATAATTTGCTATTTCGTCAATAAAACTGCTGGTGATAACTATTAAAGTATTTTTTTCAAATTCGCATAATATTTCAGGATTTATGATTTCAATACCGAATATTGTATCACCTGTTTTTGTTTTGTCTGAATCGCATATATAATCAGGTTGAAGCTCGTAAAGAAGAAGAGATTTATAAACAGCTTCAAAACCAATCGCCCCTGCTCCATAAAAAATAACTTTTTTGCTATCTTTTACAGATGGATTTAAAATTGTTTTTTCAAAAAAGCATTTTTGCATAATTCACTTTCTGACAAATTAAGTAAAAGATTCCGCAATCAGGTTAATATTTTTGATTTCAGTCGACGTGTAGGTCGGGTAAATCGTGGTATTTATGCCAAATTGTTTTGCCGCACTAATCAGCTTAGCGGCACCGTTTATCTGTTCATCAGAATGTGAAGATGTTTTATGAATGTCAGACGACAGTATAAGGCATGACACATTGTTTTTAATTTTCAATACTTCATTCATAAATCCATGGATATCAATGTCTTCACAGTTTTGTGGTAATACTATATATTTAATGTATATTTTAGCGCCGCAGTTAGCATATCTTTTTATATTCTCACAAACAGTTATAAAAACGTCCATTCCTTTAATTTTATTATATGTTTCCCTTGTACCCGCATCGAGGCTGATGCAAAGACTACTTCCGGGTCTTGATGCTAATTCCGCAATTTGTTTGTCGAATACAACCGCGTTTGTGTCCAGCATAAGCCTGTATTTTTCAATCGCACTGAGTATTTCGTTTTTGCGCGGATTGATTGATATTTCTCCTGAAGCGATGTTGAAACACGTTTCATCAGTGAGAAGCCTCTGTTCTTCAAGCGCTTTTACAAAGCGTTTATAATCGAATTCTTCCATAAATTGCCGCTGATATTCATTGATTGTTTTTTTTGTACTATTACAATAAACACAGCGCAACTGACAAGGTTCATTGCAAAAACAATAATGAACTGTTTCAACTTTTTTCTCAATCGGCCACCAGTCTTCAGTCAGGCTAGAGCATCCGTCGCATTTTGATGGAATTCCGTTTTTAAGCGCGTGAATAGCGTTGTACCGTAATTCAATCCACCGGGAAACCGCATATTCGATCGTTACGTTTTTGGGATCATTAAACCATATGTACGAAGGAGTATTTTTTTTCATTTCATCGCTCATTGAGCAGCAAAAAAATAGTTGAAACTGCATGATAGACAAGTGATATTCCAGATGCAGGCAACTCAAGTATTTTTCCATTGCAATATAATTTACGATGCGTTCCTTGTTGATTTTATGCGCAAGCAGATACTCGAATATTTCTCCTTTTTCAGTTGGGGTAACATATATATCAAATTCACCATATCGTTCCCGTGTCCGATCAAGACTTAACACCTCTAGCCCCAAGTATAATGTGTCATGTTTATTAGCATCGACATCGCAAACACACACGGGGTTCAAGCCTTTGTTTTTCAATACGGCTATTTCCGTAAGCGCCCTGTTACCCGCGCCATATAAAACTAAAGGCCGTTTGTTATCCGCCATTATTGTTACCCTTTCTTTCTACCACTTAATTAATTCAGACACAACACGTTAAAAAATCCCTTTTCTTTCAGCAAGGGTAAAACCATTTTCGTGTTCTTTTGGTTAAGCGCGATGATAAATCCACTGTTCGTGTCGAAGATTTCAGAAAGATAATATATTGATTTTTCCATGAGCGTGCGTTTGTTGTTTTGTCTGTCGCTGACCACAAACCCTTCGAACATAACTGAAAACTTGTTCATGAGTTCCGCCCAGCGTGTAGCCTCCCCGCCCGCGCCATAAAGATAAACTGTTTTATTGGCAAGGCAGAACGATTTAATGGATTCAAAACGAATTGCACCTACAGCGCCCAGGAAAATATCTGCCTTAGGCAAATACTCACAAAGCCTGGATAGCATAAATTCCAGGTCAAAAGCGCGGACGGCAACGCTGTCCAAAGTTTCAGCTATTCCGCAGTAATACCCCTTTTCCTTTGCCGCCTCCGCCAATTCGATGAAATCACCATGTATTTCAAGTCCTTTTCGTATCCAAGTCGTATATTCGCTGATGTTGTCAGACCAAAACGTATTGTAGTGGTGGCCGTGATACGGTTTTGGTGTACGAAGAACGCCAAGCCTTGGATTCTCATCAAAAACCTTATTTATCACGGTATTATCGAGTTCATCCTTAAACAGATAACGAAGTTTCATACAATTTGTGAGTACGTCCGGCGGTGAAATCCTTATGATATTATCCCAGATAAGGTTCACATCATAATTTGTTTCATTTTGTACGTATCGTATAACATCATTAGGGCCATTATCCGCCACAAAACTCAGTTTGGCGGTCTGGTCGAAAATAAGGGCTTTTTTCTTTAGACAAGGCATGTCATATTTTTTCATCAAATCAACCGGCGTAAAAAAAATAGCGGTATAGTTATTTGCCGGGTCATCAGAAAAATATCCTGAAATATCGGTATAAGCGTCAAAAGTAAACCCTTCTTCGCGAAATCTTGCGGTAAAAGCATGTTCATACAATAAAATCGCGTCCGTAAATGTAAAATTGTCCGTATCGAGTTCTTTCCAAAATCTGCGAAAAGATTCACTTTTCAATAGCCTGCTTTTTACATTGATAAAATAGGATTGCAAATAATCCGGAATTGCCTTACGTACCGTGGCAAGACATGTCCAGTCATAGGTCGGCCCTTGAATTGTCAGTCCCCAAACATCAACGTCTTTCTTATCCATTTTGTCGAAAACTCGTGTAAATGGGGAAAACGGCCCGTAAACGGTATCGTTTGCGATAAGCAACTCGTCATACTTATATATCTTTTCCCAACCGATGAAATTAAACAGTACGTCCTTAATCGCGCCGCAATCAAAACCTATATTCGGACGTACAAAAACATCATCCGCGATAACTATGAGTTTGGCGCGACCTTCATTTGTCAGAGTACCGTTACAAACGACGACGAGGCGTTCGACATTTGGGCGCAATTCATCGAGATAATAAGTGATATAATCATCAATAATACCATCTTTATCGAAAACAACATAAATAGCTATGCGTTTGACTGTATTATCCATTATCTTTGTTCCAAACCATATTATTCAATCGTATCATCCATGGAACCGGTTTCAATCTATTAATTGTCATGCAACAATTAATATGTTCTTTTTTATGCAGGAATAAATATGTTTCCCCGCCGTGCCACTGTTTAACTTGTCCTTTTTGACTGCCTTTGCGCGTCTGGTAATCTCATTGTCATCCGATTCAGACGACGACAACTCATCAAGGAAATGATTAAGGTTATAATAAGCTATTTCGCGTAAGCTTTGATATTCACCATTAAATACAGTATAAGGTTCTGCGCTATTATTTATACATCGTTTTTGTGCTTTTTTGTCGCCGGGCACGTAAGATATTATTTCACTGCTTTTATAGAAATAGGCAATCAATCTGTCGTCAATTGCTTTGCAGTACAAATAATGTGAGTTGTCAATTGTGTTTTCCGTATTTTTAATGTTTGCGTTGCATGGTAGTCCCATAATTTCTGAAAAAACATCAGCATTTTCTACCTGTAAGCTGCGGGCATTAATACGAAAAGCCGCATTACCACCCCATATAGGCAACAACCAGATATATCCAGCCAAATATTCCACTGCCGTAAATGGAATGTCTCCGTCACTAAATTTAACGATCTCATGCTTTCCATTGACCTTATCCCAACGGACGATCTCATTACTATTTTTAGGTGATAGCCAGATATATTCTCCGTCGAAGCATAAATCAATAAATATCTGTTTATCTTCTCCTGCTTTATAAATCTGCGAATTGCATGTTTCCATATTGAAAACTAAAATAGTGTTGGAATTGTCAGATAGAGCAAAGATCTCTGAACCTATTGCTTTGGCTGTTGAAAAATACCGCCCAACTTCTGATTTATTAATTTGCGATATCCAATTTGTGAATTGTTCAAATGTGTCATTGATTGTATCGTATCTGACAATAGCGGGAAAATCGTGTGGAATAAAATATATATAAGAACCAAAAGCTATGGATCTCAAGAATTTATATACTTTATTCAAAGCATCTTTATCATTCCAAACAGGTTTTGGAAACATTATTGTGCGAAAATTCCCCGTATTGGTATTATATACAGCAATAGCATCTGCAAGAAACGGGGCAAAAAAAATATCATCCCCTATTCTTGCTGCATACATATATCGAAAATTTGAAGTTGAAGTTTTACCTGGAAATCGTCCAACAAATTTATTATCTAAAGTTTTCAAATCAAAGCGATAAAGCGCATTATATAACGATATCCATATGATGTTATTTTCAATGTTATCAAAGCCCAAAATAGGTTTAATCATTTTATTGTTAAAAAATCGCTTATACTGCTGCAACAGAATTCGCTTGCCAGTACACCGATACAAAGCTATTAAAGAACTAAAGTCGCCGAAATAACAGTCCGTCAATACAAGCGCTCTGTGCAAATCTCCCGTATCGTCATAAATACCAAAACCATCGTTTTGGTATTTATGGACAATTTGATTATATTCCGCTAATAATTCAGGCAGCATTGATTGACAGGCCGCCTCGTTGAGCGGGTGGGGTCGCCACCACAGCACAACGTCGTCTCTTGAACGAAAAATATCCAGCACAGATTGGATTTTTTTCAGGCACTGATCATTCCAGCGAAGAAGCCCATCAATCGTGGTATTGTACAAAACTACTTTTTTCAGAGCGCCATCAGGTTTCTCCATCAGCTTTCGCCATTCCTCGGGAAGTACGAAATCTTCAGGTTTGGAATTGATTACTTTATCGAGTTTCGGCGAACCCAGGGCAATAAACTTGCTTTCCGGATCGCCGAACTCGCCTTTGCAGTTATATTCATTCTCGAGATCACTGAATACGCGAATATATGTTTCCCTAATGCTTTCTGACTGCAAAAATATTTTATCCGCATAAAGTATCCCCGGGTACACGCAATTGTTTTCGTCCACATCTCCGGATGAAACAAAATAAGGAATATATACAAGCAAATCCGTAAAATCTTTCAGTCTTTTCGCGTAAAAATCCGGATGTACGCTGGTCGCGACATTACTTTCATCGTATGGGTTATGAATGATGATTACATCGGGATGGCGCTTTTCAACGTCATATTCACGCCAATTCGTAATCGGCACATAACTAGGATATTGACTGCTCTCGTCATGAAAGGCTCCAAGCGTGAAGTCCGGCAGACGGTCGTAATAAGGAATAGGCACAACATAGGTTTCACATTGCGTATCGTCTTTCACGGCCAACCAAACCGATTCAAGACTATCCCACATACTAGCCTTGTATGGAAAGAATGCAACTTCTATCTTATTTGGTTTTAGCTCGCCCATTTATGCAATACCTGACATTACGACTCGTATCCAACCCCAAATATCTGCGAACTTTCTCTTGCCTCGTATATGGCTTTATAAAGAAAAAAATCCACAGGCGTTGTTATCTTAATGTTTTCAGATGATCCGGGGATCGCGTGTAATGTTTTTCCGTAATGTAGCATCATTGATGCTGAATCTATCGCGGTTATGCCGTCTTGATTGGCGCGTTCATGCAACGCAATAATATCTTTTAAAAAGAAGCCCTGAGGCGCTTTTGCATGATAACAACTGTTTCTTTCTACGGCATCAAATACCTTCATTTTTTTGTCAACCTTAACAATTGTTTCCGCTACCTTTGAAACAGTTATTGCGTTGCCATAATTTCTTACTCCGGCAATATTCCTTGAAATGATGTCCTGATTGATTAAAGGGCGTACACCGTCATGAATAAGCACGATTATACCCCCGTCTTCATGATGTGAATCCCGTATAGAGCAAAGCCCACGATATACGGATATCTGGCTTGTATTGCCGCCCTCGATCACCCATTTCACTTTTGTAAGATTATATTTGTCTTTCAATGCGTTAAAATGCGCAATCCACTCGGATTTGCACACAACGCAGATCCCGTCGATTTCCCGATGGTTTTGAAAAGGCAATATAGCGTGTACGATAATTGCTTTCCCGTGTAATTCTAAAAACTGCTTTGGTATAGCCGCCTCGCTGTATCGTTTTCCAGTCCCGCCAGCGAAAATTAAAGCAATATTCATGAATACGCCTCTGGCAGTTGATAACTTGAAAAGGGTATGTGCGGATTCCGATCTTCTTCAGGTGGAAGCATCATATAATCGCCATAAATAGACTGCAGGTAAAAATCATAATCAGAGAATCCAAGAAATTTATGTCCTTCAAAACTATAATCAGATAATTCGTCAAACAGCCTTCGCGGAAATCCGTAAGGCAATCGCTTTGGGTGCGGGCTACACATGTGGCGAACCAATTCAGAGTTTTCATTTTTGGCACAAAACGCAGCCACAACATTTCGAAAAGCAAAAATTGAGTTTCTTGGTAGCAATGAAACAAAATGCAGCCACGCCCGCATAGGCGCGTTGGGGTGCGTGTTTTTGCCAACTTTCGACCACAAAGCCTTTTGGATAAAAAAGCATGTTCCTCTATGAAGGATACGGGCGATTTGGTGATCAGGTACATAATCCATAATAAAAATATCCAAAAAGACGCCGTTTCTGGCCTTCAACCGCTCATAGCCTGCACGTATAAAACTTGTCCCTCTCCGAAGAAGCCTGGAATATGCCCATAGGTAATAAGGATCTGTTGTGTAATCCTGCAAAAAAAAACGATTTTTATCTAAATCAGATTCACAGGCTTCTTTAAACCTATCGTAATCTTTTCGCATGATTACGATATCCGCATCCAGATCCCATGGGATAAATCCTTTATGCCGCACCGCGCCAAGCATGGTGCCGCCATCAATAGAGTAAGAAATATCGTACTTGCGGCAAATACGGTCAAATTCAACCAATTCCTCCATAATCACCATCTGTATTTTGCGGATTTCAACAAGAGTGAATTCAATACCCTTAATGGTATTCCGCATTTGGTAGCGCAACTTCAGTCCTCAGCGCACGTTATCCCAATCAATAATCATTCGCCGATACATCTCAACCAGAGGATATTGCGGCGACCATCCTAGTTTTTTTAACTTGTCCGCATTAAGTTTGTGTCCTACTACCGGCGCATAGCCGAACTTGTCAATATCATGCGGCACTTCGATTGCCACAGCGATATCTCCACCACATACCTCGTTGGCTACAAGCTCCGCTTCTTTGCGGATGCTGACGCTCTCCGCCGGATTTGATACGTTGTATGCTTCACCATTCACGGCTTTCAGCAAAATGATCAGCAATCCGGATACTGCATCGGATGTATAACAGCAGTTGCCCATGGATGTGCCTGACGTATGCAACACTATGTCTTTCTTTGCCATAGCTTTGCGGGCAAACTGCATGGCTACGCGCTTATCGGAATCATAATTTTGCGTCCCTGCTCCAAATATTCGAGATAACCGGGCGATTTTAACCGGGACGCCATATTCAGCACAGTAACAAACGCACATGTTTTCGCATTGCCGTTTGCTTTCGGGATAACTGCTCCTGGGGTTCATTAAATCCAGGCATCCTAAATCTGATTCGGCAACTTCCTGTTTTCCGGTTTGTCCGTATACTTCCATTGAAGATAAGTAGACTAGGCTTATTGTGTTTTTTTCTCGCGCAAGCTCCAATATATTATGTGTACCATTAAGCGATGTTGTGATGACCTCTACCGGTTTAGCGACCATGTCGGCGGACTTCGTTATCGCCGCGCAGTGGAATATGTAGTCGAGCTTTTGCGGCAGCGTTTCCGTTGGAATCGGCTTGCAAATATCGCTGCCGATAAACTCAATTTCGTATTCCCGGCAAAGTGCGTCGCCCTTCGCTGCGTTTCGACCATGGCCTATGATTCTTAGATCGAGCCCGTATTTTTCATTCGCAAAGACCAACACGCCGACAAGCGCGGAACCGATCAAACCGGTGACTCCGGTAATGAATACTGTTGTTCCAGACATCTCTTGCCAGGGAATATTTCTATCCGATACGACTTGCTCAATATCTTCCCTGAATGCGCTACCAGTCATAGTTGACGCTTTCTAATTGCTCCGCGTTTTTCATGTTTTTGCTTTATCAAATCTTTTGACATTCCTGCTTTATTCGGGCGCGTTTAATGCCTTATCGTACCTTTTGACACTCCGCCCATTTAGGCAAGATTCCTGTTTCACCGGGTGCCGCGAGTTGCCTCGTCTTACGCTCCCTCCGCTGGCATAAATTCCGGTCTGCCCGACCGTATCTACAACCTATTTGGTGCCGCAAAACCTTCGGTTTTGCATATTGGGCGGTTCGCGAACCGCCCCTACATTTGATGTGTCGCCACACTCGGACAACTGCCGCAATCCTTCGTTAAGATTGTTAATCGCGGCGTTTTCCGCGCGTTTATGGCGCGTTCCGCACTCGGGACAATCCCATTTGGCGGCGTATTTCTTTGATATTTTTGTGTTTTTATAACCGCACGAACTGCACGTCTGTACACTCGGAAACATTTCATCCGCTTTCGTCAGCGTCTTGCCGTACCACTCGCATTTGTAAGCCAGCTTTCGTGCTAAATCGCCCAGGTTCGCGTCCGACAGATGTTTACCAAATGGTCTGCGCGTCATCATTTTCGCGACCTGTTCATTTCGTATGCAAATCGTGTCGTATTCGCTGACTAACTGCGTCGTCAGTTTGTGAAGCGCGTCGTCTTTCTGATTCGTCACACGCTCAAACGCCTTTGCGAGTTTCAGCCTCGCTTTTTCAAAATTGTTGCTGCCGCCCGTTTTGCGCGATAACCGTTTTTGCAGCCTGTCAAGCTTCCGGCGTGACTTTTTAAGGTATTTATTGTTTTCGAACGTCCGATTATCAGATGTTACGGCGAGATTATTTGCGCCCAGATGCAATCCGACCGTCTTTCCGGTCTTTTGGAGTGGCGCGGGTTCGTAATCCATGCAGTGAATCGACACAAAGTATTTGCCGCTCGGGTTTTGCAGAACTGTAGCGCTTACGATCCTGCCCTCTATCATCTTTGACGCCTTGCACTTAACCCAGCTTAGCTTCGGGAGTTTTACCCGGTTGCCGTCAAACTCAATGGAATGATGATGGCCGGGTTTTCGTCCCGGTCTGTTCTTGCATCTGTATGAATTACGGCTGCTTTTCCCTCTCTTGAAGTTGGGAAATCCCGGCGCGACATTGCCCTTTTTAACATTTTTGAAAAAACGCTTGAAGGCGTTGTCAACGTCGCACATCGCGTAACCTAATGCCGCAACGTCGGCTTCGTTTAACCACTCATAGCCTTCCGTCTTTTTCAGCGTCGTAAGATCCTTTGCCGCTTCAAACAGGCTGTAGACGCTCCCGTCTTTTTCGTAGTATTCGATTCGTTTGCTCAGATAGTGGTTGTATATGAATCTCGCGCAACTGAAGGTACGCTGTATCTGCCCTTCCTGCGCTTCGGTCGGGTATATCCGGAATCTGTACCGCTTTTCCATATTTATCGTCCCTGTCGTCCCTGCAAATTCTCGCCGTACATGCTCTCCGCAACTACCGTTTCAGGTATGACCGAACCTGAAAATCCATGCGTCGTTCTACGAAATGCAACCGTTCATATCTAAGGTTGTATTTCTGTTCCTGTTTACTCTTTGTTTGACAATGTGTTAGGAATTTCACGGAATTTTTGCGGAGTGTTGCAACGTCTTGAACAAAAAACCGAACCTGCCTTCAATCGCTTCACAAAAAAACGCTTGCAAATCTTCCGGAGCTACTTGTAAAATTATTAAACGCAACCGTTGATATGAAAGGTTGCATCTTGCATACGTCCTTATAAATCAATATCTTACAGATGGTATGGGTGCAGATGCCCCAGCGTTTTCTGAAAACGCAGGTTGAAAGCCTGCCCGCTTTCCGGACAACCATAAATCACAAATTAAAAATGGAGCAGTTATGGCAGCAACAGAACCTATCAGGGACAAAGAACAGTTAAATCAGATGGCGGAGTATTGGTTGAAATTGAAGAATTTCCGAAACTACGTGATGATTGTAGCAGGAACATGTACCGCATTGCGGATTAGCGACCTGCTCGGACTTAAATGGAATGACGTTTACGACGAGAAAAACAATACATTCCGCCCCCACTTTACAATTACGGAAAAGAAAACCGGGAAGGAAAAGACTATCGCATTGAATCCAGAGGCAATATCGGCTCTTCGCCTGTATTTGCCGCACAGACGCGGGGAGTATATCTTCAGCAGCAACCGCAAGGACAAGCCCAAAGCCATAGGCCGGGTTCAGGCATGGCGTATTATCAACGAGGCGGCCGAAGCTATAAAAGCCGTTGGTAAGATTGCCTGCCATTCGCTGCGAAAGACTTTCGGGTATTTCGCGTGGAAATCCGGCGTTATGCCGGCCATGCTCATGGATATCTTCAATCATTCCTCATTTAAAATTACCCGCCGTTACCTCGGCATTACGCAGGACGACAGGGACAGCGTGTATCTGAACATGAAGTTCTTCTGAATACCGCAAGCTACTTCACTGGGACAGTGAACCAAACCATCCAGATTGAGTAACAAATGCAAAAAAGTCTTGACCGGATGAATATTTGTGTCCATCACGCGGTATCAGATATAGACGACAGGAATGAAACTGCGCTTGGCGAACCACGCCATTGCTGTATAAACAGCGGGAAATATACGTTTTCACCCTGCGCATAATTGCAATATCTTATAAAAAACGACATTTTTTGAAATTTTTTCGGTAACATTTTTGCCATTTTTCGCCTCTTTATTAGCGTAGGGAGAAAATTTTACGAATGCGCCCTGATAAATCCGGCGCTTCAGGAGGCGAGATGTCGAAATTGCTCAGATTAGAAGCTGTTCAGGCCAAAATCGGCGGTTTGTGCCGCACCACAATCTGGAAACTCGAAAAAGACGGGTTGTTTCCCAAACGGCGCGCGCTGACGAAAAAGATCGTCGGATGGGACGAGTCGGAAATAGACGCATGGATTCAGTCGCGTGACCAAAGAGCCGGGTTCATGCCCGACATCCGCCGTAAATAAATTCATTCAGGAGGCAAAATGTCGAGATTACTAAGATTAGATGATGTCCTGGCGAAAATAGGCGGTTTGTCACGCTCAACAATATATCGGCTTGAGCGTGACGGATTTTTCCCAAAACGACGTGTTGTAAAGCCAAAAATCGTTCGCTGGGATGAAACCGAAATCGACGACTGGATTAAAACACAAAAGACAGGATGCGGCCTCATTCCGGGAACGCGGAAGGCTGATATGATTGCCTGTATACAGCAAACACACGAAACCGGCGGTACGCCGAAATGATTGCCTCAAATGGATTGACCGAAGCCGATTACAGAATGTTTGAACTTTCGTGGATTACGCGCCGGATTGTCGATGACGCAATGATACGCCGCGTATCGTCGTCAGAAGGCGCGGAATTGATTGGTTGCGACAGGCCGGGAAATTACGCTGGTCTGGCGTTTTCTTACATTTGGCCGGGAGAAACGCGGGTGCGTGATTATCGGTTGCGCCGGGATTGTCCTGAAATGGAACGCAAGTCGGATGGTTCTTTACGCGAAAAGCGGAAATATCTCTGCGCGCCGGGCGGGCGCAACAAGCTCTATTTTCCTTGCGGAATAAAGCCGGAAGCGTTGCTGGACATTTCCCTGCCCATTGTCATTGCCGAAGGCGAGAAAAAGACGCTTGCGCTTTATAGGTTGGCGAACTGGAATTCTGCGGAATCCCGTTTTCTGCCTGTAGGCTTGAGCGGCGTCTGGAACTGGCGCGGAACTATTGGCAAAGAGCCGGGACCGGACGGTGGTTCAAGGCAGGTTAAAGGGTCGATTTCGGATATGCAGCGCATTGAATGGAAGGAGCGCACAGTCTATATCCTGTTTGATTCGGACAAGCGGAGCAACACTTCTGTTCGGGAAGCTGAACGGGCGCTTGCGGGAGAATTAAAATCACGCGGCGCTGTAGTCCGGTTGATTGATCTGCCCGATCTGCCAAATCTTGATAAAACCGGCGCGGATGATTTTCTGGCGCATCCAGACGGCGGGCCGGAGCGTTTGCTTGCTTTGATTGACGGCGCGAAAATGGCGGAACCCGGATCTGCCGGAGAAATCCTATCTCGTGCCGGTATTGCTGAATTGACCGCCGAAAGCGGTATTGATGAAGTGGAAGCCGCATTACGGAAACTTCGCCGGGAAATGAACGGGGCTGATAATTTGCGGGAAACGGCGGTTAGAAACGAAACAATAAAACATCTTGCGGCGATCGGTATTCAGGCTCCCGCACAACTTGTAAATGCCGCGCTTGCGCGTCTGGAACAGCAGGACGAAACGCGCGGTATCGCGTTTCCTGAAACGGAGCCGTGGCCTAAGCAAATAGACGGTTCGCTGTTGCTTGACGAAATAGCAGCCTTGTTGCGCAGATTTGTCGTGTTGCCTACGGCAGAGATTCAGGCGGTTACGCTATGGGTTGTCCACACCTACGCGGTTGAAGCAACTTCCATTTGTCCCATACTTGTAATCAACAGTCCGGAGAAACGTTGCGGAAAAACCCTATTACTGGAACTGCTATTTAATCTGGTATTCCGCCCGCTTCCGGCATCCAATATAACCGCTTCTTCACTCTTTCGGGCGATTGAGCGGTACAAACCCACCGTCCTTCTCGATGAAGTCGATACATTCCTCGGCGACAATGACGAGCTTCGGGGCATCCTCAACAGCGGGTACAGGCGTTCGAGCGCATACGTCATCAGGACGGTTGGAGATGATTTTGAGCCGGTTATTTTCGGCACTTTCGGACCAAAAGCCATTGCGCAAATCGGAACGCCGCCTGATACCATCCTTGACAGAAGTGTTCTTGTCAATATGCGCCGGAAAATGTCGGACGAAAAGACGGAACGTTTGCGTTACGACCGCGTTTCCGAAGATTTACTGCCGTTGCGGAGAAAAGCAGTGCGTTGGACGAAGGACAACTTGAAGCGTTTGACGGACTGCGAACCGCAGGTTCCAGATGAATTGAACGACAGGGCGCGGGATTCGTGGCGGCCGCTTCTTGCTATTGCTGAATCGACCGGTTCAAGGTGGGCGGGATATGGTCGCGCTTGTGCCGTGAAACTATCCGAAGGAAAAAGCGAAATCTCAAAGCGCACATTGCTTCTTAGCGACATTCGAGACATTTTTCGACAGACGCGGGTTTCCCGCATGGCGAGTACGGAAATCTGCTCCAAACTTATAGGCATAGAGGAACACCCCTGGCCGGAGTTGCGCGACGGCAAACCTATCACCGCATGTCAACTTGCGCGATTGTTGGAGCCGCTTTGTATAAGACCGAGGCAAATGAAAATGGATATGACAAACATCAGGGGATACGAACTGGATGACTTCACAGACAGTTTCGCCCGCTATTTACACGATTCATCATCCATGAATGAACAATGATTATGTTCTCAAAGATACCGGCTACCAGCCTTACGGAACGGAACTGGTAGCGAGTAAATAGGACAAGGTAGCAGCCTGGGTAGCGTTTTGGGTAGCACCCTGAAATCGCACGAAACCCGCGTCAATATTGAAAGGTAGCGTGGTAGCACCTTGTACGGGAAGTACATAAAGAGGTGGGGGTAGGGGTAAGCCAGAAACTGGCAGTTTCGGATTTTCGTAATGAATTTTCGGTTTTCATTTTTGAGCGTTTTGGGACTTGGCCAATAGAAAGGCAGCAATAACGCAATCTGTTTTTGCCGGAATCCCGGCACTGTGTATTAAGAAATTTTTTCCATAGGAGATGTCCGTATATGTCTGAATCGGAACCGATACAAATAGTTGCTACTTCAGAAAAGAAAGCTATGCAAAACATACAAACAGCAACTAATGATTTAAAACTAAAACCGCAAATGCTCAACGAGAAAGACGCGGCATTATATTTAGGAATGTCTCGTATCTGGCTTAGTCAATCACGGATGCGTGGAACGGGGCCGGTGTATATCAAACTGGGGCGGACAATTCGGTATTCTATCAGCGATTTAGATACTTATCTCGAATCACACCGTGTCCGGCGGCGCAAATATTGAAATCATTATGGCGGGATTCAATGTGCTGATGAAGGTATCGAAACGACGCGAACATAATAATAAAATTGAGCGCAGTAACATAAATTTCGTTGCCATGTTTAGCCTATATAAATGAAGATACCTAAAAGCCACGCACGGCGGCGGTTTTTAGGTATCTCTAAATTTTCTACATCTTGTCCGCCGACAATTTCCCTGTGTTCAATGTTGCAATCGCCGTTGCCAGTTTCACTGGCGCGAGATGTGCATATCGCAAAGTCATTTCGATGTTGGCATGTCCTAATAATTCTCTGACGGTATTCAAGTCAACACCTCTCATTACGAGTCTGGATGCAAAAGTGTGACGGCAATCATGGAACCGGAACTTTTGGATTTCGGCGTCTTTCATAAGATGAAACCACAAGTAACAGATGCGTTTCAATCTGCCGCCGTCGTCGCCGGGAAACACATAATCGGAGTTTTGAGGTTTCTCAGACCATAGTTTCAAAGTATCGAAGGCTTCATCAGTCATCGGGACATGTCGGGTCTTTCGGGATTTCGCAGTCTTTCCCTGAATGGTCAGCATACTCCTGTCAAAAGCTACATCTGTCCATTTCAGATTGAACAGTTCACCGCGCCGCATACCAGTATTCAATGCCAGAAGAACCATCGGTTTCAAATGATCGACGAATCCATCGTCGGAATATTCAGGAAAAGGCTCATAGCCGCGTTCCTTGCGTTGCTGGTTAAAATCTTTCCGTTGTTCCTTGTGTCTTTCTTCCCGCGCATCCAATGCGTCACGGAGCCGTGTATCCTCTTCGTCGGTAAGATAGCGGACAATACTCCTATTATCTACCTTCGAGAGCTTGACGGAATCCAGAGGATTTTTCTGTAAAACTCCCCAAGCAACCGCACGGTTCAACGCGGTTTTAAGATAGCTGATTTTGTGATTGACAGTTTTAGTGTTTGCGCCTGCCTTGAGCCATATCGACCGCTGTTTTTCCACAGACCACGCGGTTATATCCGATAACGCCACATGGCCGATTATTGGATACCATGCCGCCAACCTGCCCAATGTACTCTTTGGCTGACTATGGTTACTTTCGAGCCAGGTTTTATACTTTTCTGTGATGAAAGATTCAAGCGTATGCGCTTTTTCTACTTTCTTTTGTTGCATTGGATCAACGCCGGTCGTTCGATACCGTGCCATAGCTTCTTTCGCCGCTTCTCGCGCTTGGAAAGGCGTCATTATTTCAGGCGAACCAATGGTGAGGCGTTTGCCTCTCGCGTACTGGCATATATAGGACTTGACGCCGGAGGGTTGAACCCGCAAGAGGAATCCCCTTAATTCCGTGTCGCGAACCTCGAAAGGCTTTGCCAGTGTTTTCAAACCATCGATCATTTTCTGGGTGATTTTTACTTTCATGAGTGATTTCTCCCTTTTTTCTGTAAGTGCAATATAAGTGCGTGAGAACTATACAGGAGCAATCAATTTCAAGCAACCAGAAAGTGCATTATCGACGTAACTATATGCAAATACACAGAGATATCTAATGTAGTCGATTATGGCTGTTTTTGGCAAAATGAGTTATTAACGGGTAGGGAACACGTCTGAAAGGCAGAATTTCCATAACGATATGCGGCGAGCCTGCCTTGCGCAACATTGCTCTCCGATGGTAATCCTAAGAAATACGCCACAGGGACAAGGGGCTTAAGTATGTATTTATATATCTTTAACATGTTTTGACATGGTTATTACAAAGCATTTACATAACTCCGTAGCTTTGAATAAAGTTTGAACATAGTTCGTACAAAGTTGGTGCAAAGACTGGACAAAGCATGAACAAGGTTCGGACAAGGTTTGAACAAAGATGATACAAGGTTAAAAGTGTCTAAAACCTTATCGAAGTATCCTATAAATATCCCAAAATCTTCTCCAATTTTCCGCTTGTAATAGCATTTTAGACTCCATAATCGCCGTCCCATTTTCCTGTGGATTATTGCGTCATGATTTTTGGAATGGGAAAGAAATCTATTTCAAAAATCAAGAATTTTCATCATCATACGGGCGGCGGTTCAGCTCGCTCCGCGCCGCTTAATTTACCCTGCCACTGGGAACTGTAATACTTCGGCTCCGGTCTTTAATTTGTCAAGATAGTTGCTCCATTCCTGCATCATGCGCCGCCGATCATCAATGTACTTTGTTCGGTTGTATGCCGTTCCAAGTGTGTCCGGAACTCTGTGCGCCAGTTGATGTTCTATTACCGCCTCCGGCACTCGCAGCCTTTCGGCCAACAGCGTCCGCGCCATTGCCCGAAAACCATGCCCGGTAATCTCGGTCTTTGTATCGTACCCCATCGTTTGTAACGCCCGGTTAAGCGTCATATTGCTGATCGGGTTTCCTGAACGAATTCCGGGAAACACATACTCCCTGCCGCCGGTCAGCGGTTGTATGTCTTTGAGAAGTTCCACAGCCTGCCGCGACAGAGGTACAAGATGCTCCGTCTTCGTCTTTGGAACTACGTATTTCCATTCTGCGCGATCAAGGTCAATGTCTGCCCATTTAGCCGCCCGTAATTCGCCGGGACGAACAAATACCAATGGGGCAAGGCGAAGCGCCACACGGACAACATGACCACCCTGATAGGCATCTATTGCCTTCATCAATTCCGCCACTTTTGCCGGGTCGGTTAGCGTCGGATAATTTTTTTTCTTGTTTGATTTAAGAGCGCCACGCAGGTCTGGGCAAGGGTCGCGATCAGCCCGACCCGTTGCAATGGCGTACCGCATGATTTGCGAAATATTTTCCTTTGCCCTATGCGCGGTGTCTATTGCGCCACGCGCCTCTACGCGACGGCACACGGATAGCACTTCAGGCGCGGATATTTCCGCAATTGGCCTGTTGCCGATATATGGGATCACGTCTTTTTCCAGTCGGGCAATGACTTTGTTGTAATGACCTTCGGCTTTGTCGGACTTCCATGTATCGAACCACTCCCGCGCGACAACTTCAAAGCTATTCGCCGCCCGCTCCGCGCCGGCAAGTTTTTTAGCCTTTTTAGCCGCCGCCGGGTCAATGCCTTGTGCTAATTGTTCCCGCGCTTCCTGATGCCGCTTCCGTACTTCCTGCAATGGTACGTCCGGATACTTACCCAAAATCAGTAATTTTTCCTTTCCGCCGAAACGATACTTATAACGCCAGAGCTTTCCGCCGGTTGGTTCAATTTGTATGTACAGCCCGCCGCCGTCGAATAGTTTGTACGGTTTTTCACGCGGCTTCGTTTTTCTGATGGTCACGTCGGTCAATTTCATAAAATATATCCATCCTTCCGTAGCGCAGTATTTTCAATAAATCAAACGGTCTTCAGTTCGATCCCTATCGGGGATCGAACTCGCAAAATAGCAAGAAAGTCCTGTTTTTATATCCAAAAACCGCTATTTATGCGGTTGCCATCAAAAGACGGGGGTGTTGCGTTTTAGTGTGTCAATTACACCCCCGAACATACCCCAAAAAGGGGGTAGATTTCAGTATACCAGATTGGACGGCATTGCACACAAAAATAGACAGAACATGCGTATTTATTGGTGATAATGGACTGTATTGGATTGCTTTGAACTATGTTTTGGTGGAGCTAACGAGGATCGAACTCGTGACCTCCTGACTGCCAGTCAGGCACTCTCCCAGCTGAGCTATAGCCCCACACGTCGAAAAAATTTGCGGCTTTCGCGCCTTTTTTATCGGCGGATTTTTGTGAAAACACCATAAATTCGCACCTGTCAACAGACAAGCCATTCGGTGAACCCACAATTCAGTCATAATACGAGATTATATCTGGATTTGCAAGAAAAACCTTCATCTAGGCCATACACCGTATTAACGGGAGCGCAACCCGTTTGAACGTGCGCATTCGGCGCGCTTCATATTTATTTATCGGCCGTCTAAATTTTACAAAATCAAGATAGAGGCGTAGCGTGCTACGCCCCTACATTAAACCAACTAAACCAAATTAAACCAATTAAACCGGCAATTTCGGTGCGGCTTTGGGCTTTGGCACTACGAGAGTGACGTCGTAGCCGTTTACGTCTTCCTGCGAAGGAGTTTCACGAACCAACCTGAGCGCGCGGGCGGGACAGTTCGTCACACACGCCGGTTCGCCGTCCGGGCCGCCCTTGCGTCCCCAATAGGGCGCGTTTACGCACATATCGCACTTGGACGATTTTTTCTTGTAGTGATTCCACACCGTGCGGCGCGGACGCTGCGGACACATTTTCAGACACATCTGGCAACCGACGCACTTGTCCTCATCTATCACACGGATATTGCCATTCGCCGTGTCGATATGCGCCGCTCCTACCGGACAACTGTTGACGCAAACCGGCGTCACGCAGTGCCGGCAAACCGCCATAACAATGTCTTGCGGATATTTCGTGAACGACGGCGCGTCGCGGACGATCTGTATGCGCGACAGCGCGGGATTGGCCTCGCCCTGATGGCCCATTGAACAGGCGTACATGCAGCTCTGGCAGCCCCAGCATGCCCGGCTGTCATAGACAATGTATCCTGTCGATGCCGGAAAGTTTGCCTTGGTTCCGGCGTTCTGCGCCGATCCGACAACCGGCGCGCCCACCGCAATGGCGCCGGTCGCAACTGCGGCGCTACGGGTCAAAAATTCGCGCCGCAGCACTTTTTTTGGTTCGCCTGACTTTTTATTTTTTTCCATAAAAAATCCCTTTCAAATTCGACTGTAAAATCAGCGTTTTGCCCTCTGAAGCAACTCTATCTGATTCCCGGCCGGATCGGCCACGTAACAGTAGATGAGTCCGGAGTTGCCGAAAGAGGTCGGTTCGATGACGACGGATCCGCCAGCCGCTTTGACCGCCTCGGCTACGGTTTTTGCGTCCGTCACATTAAATATTATGTGCGCTACGGAATCACTGCCGTCTTTATCGGACTTGGGCATGATGACAATCTGCGCGGCAGGATTCGCCCTGGCCTCTTCAACCGTGTCGCCGAAATTCAACATAATCTCAAGCATCGTCGGCATTTCTATCCGGCTTACTTCTTTCAGACCGAACGCGGCCTCGTAAAATTTAGCCAGCGCGGCAACATCTTTCCCGCCTACGCGCGCAGCGTTCAACGAAATGTCTCCCGCGTAAATATTTCCCATAAGCGCAATGACTGCCGTCAAAGCCAAAATTATTTTAGATAGTTTCACACGCGTCTCCTTTGTTGTTTGGAAAGGGGGCGAATAATTATTCGCCCCTACACCACCCCAAGCGTTTTCAACACCTTTTCAGGCGTGGCCGGAGATTCAACCCATTTGCCGATAGCGTTGTGGATAGCCATAATTACCAAATGCGTATTTGCCAGCGAATGGCTGATCCCGCTTGCGCCGTAACACGCGTTGCTGCCGCGGGTTTCCAGCGTCACCAGATCAACAGGCGGCATGTCAAGCATGCTGACTTTTTTGTACTCAATCATATTGGCACCGAGTTTCACTCCGGTATTCCGGTCGTAGATAAACTCTTCCTTGAGCTGGCAGCCGACATTGAAATCCATTACCTGATGGATCTGGCTCTCAAACGATGTCGGGCGCAAAACCTTGCCCGGATCGGCAACAACGGCAAACCGGAGCACTTCCACCTCTCCGGTTTCCGTGTCAACGGCGACTTCGCATACCGCTATATTCATGACGTCCAGTTCCTTGCCCTGCGCCGCCCATGCCGCCCAAGGCGGTCTGATACCGACACATGCCGCCGTCAGAGGAGTACGGCACGCCTGCGCAAGCGGCATACCCTGCGAAGGATCAGCCTTGACTATTACTCTTCCGTCAACTATGTCGAGAGCGTCGGGCCGCAACCCCCTGAACGGAGTGGCCGCGGACTTTGCGGTTGTTCCGCCTCTTGGCGGGGCCGGAGGATTGTTGATTTCATCAATCACGGATTCCAGAATCATCTTTTTCAGTTTGTTTGCGCATTCCTTCATTGACCATGAAGAAGCTGTCGACCCGTCGCTGCCGCCGCCGTAGTGTCTGTAAGTTTCATGGTGATCGTTGACGATACGGACGGTGTTGTAATCAATGCCGAGTTCTTCCGCGACGACCATGGCGTTGCACTCAAGACCGTAATGGCCGATATGCGTGCCGGACGACGGCAGATAAACAATGCCGTCTTTGTACTCAAGTTTCGGGTTATACGCTCCGACTGAATGGCGCGGACACTGGTTGTAACGGAAACTGATTCCATGCATTCGGCCGTCGGGCAGTTTTCTCGCGCCCGTGGGGTGCCAGTTCCATTTCAGATCATTTTTCAGCGCCGCGATACAGGCATCAAAGCTTGGCACCGGATTTGGATCGTCCTGCGACGCAGGCCCGTGAAGATTCAGAGTCGCGATCTCAATAGGATCCTTGCCCAGTTTTTCCGCGATTAAATGTATGCCTGCCATCAGGGTATCCCAACCCATCGGGTTATGCTGGCCGCTGGAAAACATTTTGCCGCGGTTCGTGTCAACAATCTCCATGTTCTGTTTGATGTGCTTGCACCTGGTTGTATAGTAGGGGCCGTAGGTCTGGTCCATCGTCGTCGCGAAATTCGATCCTCCGGTAGATCCGTTGTCGGCTATGGAATGATCTTCTATTGCCGTAATCAGACCGTTGTTCTTAAAGCCGATCTTCATATGCACATAGCGCTGGTTAAGATTGAAATCGAACTGCTCGGCGCGGCTTTGCACGCATTTAACGGGCCGCCCGGTTCTGCGGGCGAGAGCCGGCGTAATCTGCTGCGTTTTGCGGATAGCCCAGTCGCAGTATCTGCCGCCTGTAAACATACAGCTCTGAAAAACCTTGTCGGCCGGAACACGGTTTGCGGAGGACACCGATCTGTGCCCCCATGGAACGCCTTCAATTTGCAGGTTTATTCCTTGCCCGTTAAGAGGATCTTCAAACCACCAGGCGACCGTACCCAGAGGACTGGGAATATGACCTGAAAACGCGGCGGTGTTGATGTCGTATTCAATGATCTGATCGGCTTCCCTGAAACCGGCCTGGACGTCTCCGGAATTATTGTTGATAAAGGAATAAGAGACGTTTCCATTTTTGGGAGGATTGGTGGATATGCCTCCCATTCCGTTGTTGGGTTCAGTGGGCGCGGGTTCATTCGCCGCCGCCGCTTTGGGCGCGCCGCCGGCTTTTGGCGCGGGAGTGTAAAACGACCGCACAACAGGCGCGTCAGGTTTTTTGCCGTCAAGCGCGTCAACGAGATGCGGAAATTCTTCCCAGTCGATAATCAGCGCGCGGAGCGCCTCTTCGCAAATGTCTTCGTTTTCGGCGATGACAACGGCGCCGACTTCCATGCATTCATAGTCGGCGTAATCCGTCACTCCGCCAGCGCCTGTTAGGTCGGCGTCTTTCCATGTGACGATATCCACGACTCCGGGAATCGCCCTGGCCCTTGAATCGTCTATAGATTTTATGCGGGCGTTTGCGTAGGGGCTTCTTAAATACCTGGCATGGAGCATGTTGGGAACGACATAGTCCGCGCCGAATTTTGCTACGCCCGACGCAAGCGACCATGACAGCCAGCCTGGAATGTTCGGTTTCCCAACAATCTTAAATTCTGTTCTTTGTCCGTTTACACCAGCAAGATCCGCCATAAATGTATCCCCCTTTGCACGTTGTTTTCAACAAGACGACAGTTATGCCTTGCCCCTCAGGGCGGCTTTAATCTATATGCCCGCACCCAGGGCGACGGCGCTTTGCGCCTCTGCCCTGGGCTGTTATGCTACGGGCTTTCAGCCCGTTTGAACGCGCGCCTTCGGCACGCTTCATAATTCCATTACGCTTTTCCCAGGGCCTTCAAAACCTTTTCAGGAGTGGCCGGAGACTCCACCCATTTGCCTATGGCGTTCTGGATGGCCATAATCACCAGGTGCGTACATGTCAGCGAATGGCTTATGCCGTTTCCGCCATAACACGCGTTGCCTTCCCGTGTTTCCAGCAGAGCCATATCTACCTGGGGCATGTCAAGCATGCTTGCTTTCTTGTACTCAATCATATTCGCGCTGAGTTTCACTCCGGTATTTCTGTCGTAGACGTATTCCTCCGTGAGCTGGCAGCCGACGTTGAAATCCATTGCCTGATGGATCTGGCCCTCAAGCGATGTGCGGCGCAAAATCTTGCCGGGATCGGCTGCCACGGCGAACCGGAGCACTTCCACCTCTCCTGTTTCCGTATCAACGGCGACTTCGCATACCGCTATGTTCATCGTGTCAAACTCCCTGCCCTGCGCCGCCCATTTGGCGGCAGGCGGCCTTAGACCGGACATGGCGGCAAACAGATTGGTTCGGCACGCCTGCGCGAGCGGCATACCCTGCGAAGGATCAGCCTTGACGACGACCCTGCCGTCCACTATATCCAGAGCGTCCGCTCTCAAACCCTTGAACGGATTAGCCGCGGCGGGTTTTGCCGCCCCGCCGCCCATGCCGCCCGCAGCGGGAGGATTTTCGGCTTCCTCGATCACGGCTTCCAGAATCATCTTTTTCAGTTTGTTGGCGCATTCCTTCATCGACCAGGTTGACGACGTCGAGCCGTCGCTGCCGCCGCCGTAGGGTGAGAAAACTTCGTGTTTATTGAGAACGATCCGGACGTTGTTGTAATCAATGCCGAGTTCCTCGGCCGCAACCATGGCGTTGCACTCAAGGCCGTAGTGGCCTATATGCGTACCGTTGGAAGGCAGATAAACAGTGCCGTTTCTGTATTCGAGTTTCGGGCTGAATGTCATGCCGGCGTGGCGCGGACACTGGTTGTAACGGAAGCTTATTCCGTGCATGCGGCCGTCAGGCAGTTTTCTATCGCCCGTTGGATGCCAGTTCCACTTCAGGTCATTTTTCAGCGCCGCGACACAAGCGTCGTAGCTTGGAACCGGATTCGGATCGTCCTGCGACGTCGGCCCGTGAAGGTTAAGAGTGGCGATTTCTATCGGATCCTTGCCCAGTTTTTCCGCTATCAAATGTATGCCGGCCATTAGCGTATCCCAGCCCATCGGGTTATGCTGGCCGCTGACATACATTTTGCCGCGATTGGAATCAACAAGCTCCATGTTCTGTTTTACGTTTTTGCACTTCATCGTATAGTAGGGGCCATAGGTCTGATCCATCGTGGTTCCAAAAGTGGAACTCCCCGTAGATCCGTTGTCGGCTATTGAAAAATCTTCGATAGCCGTGACCAGACCGTTATTCTTAAAGCCAATCTTCATGTGCACGTAACGCTGGTTCAGATTGAAGTCGTACTGATCGGCGCGGCTCTGCATGCATTTAACTGGCCGGCCGGTTCTGCGCGCGAGCGCCGGGGTGATCTGCTGCGTTTTGCGAATGCCCCAGTCGCAATACCTGCCGCCTGTGAACATGCAATTTTGAAAAACCTTGCTGGCCGGAATACGGGCGGCGCCGGCCACCGATCCGTGCCCCCATGGAACGCCTTCAATTTGCAGATTTTTTCCTTCCCCGTTAAGAGGATCGTCAAACCACCAGGCGACCGTGCCCAGCGGGCTTGGAATATGTCCTGAAAACGCGGATGTGTTGATGTCGTATTCGATGATCTGGTCGGCTTCTCTGAAACCTTCCTGGACATCTCCGGAATTGTTGGAGATAAATGAATAGGAGACATTTCCCTTTTTGGGAGGATTGGTGGATACGCCGCCCATGCCGTTGTTGGGTTTAGGCGCGGGCGGGGGGCCGGCCGCGCCTCCCGCTTTTGGCGCTCCACCGCCTGCACCGCCGGCTTTTGCGCCGCCACCGCCCGCTTTTGGCGCGGGAGTGTAGAACGACCTGACAACGGGAGCGTCGTCTTTTCTGCCTTCGAGCGCATCGACGACATGCGGAAACTGTTCCCATTCTATAACAAGAGTCCGCAGTGCCTCTTCACAAAGGTCTTCATTTTCGGCGATGGCTATTACTCCGACTTCCATGCTTTCATAGTCGGCGTAATCCGTTACTCCGCCCGTGCCTTTAAGATCGTCGTCTTCCCAGGTAACTATGTCTACAACTCCGGGAATCGCCTTTGCTTTTGTGGCGTCTATAGATTTGATGCGCGCGTTCGCATAGGGGCTTCTTAAATATCTGGCGTGGAGCATATCGGGAACGACGTAATCCGCGCCGAATTTCGCGACACCCGAAGCAAGCGACCATGACACCGCGCCTGGAATATTCGGTTTTCCAACAATTTTAAATTCTTTCCTTTGTCCGTTTACTCCGGCGAGATCGGCCATAACTGTATCTCCTTGTTTCTAATCAGTGAGGAGTTAGCAGTTAGGAGTGAGGAGTTAAGGAAGCAGGCGAAACGCCTGCGTTTAATTAATAAACGCGGGCAGAGCCCGCTTCAACAATTCCTAACTCCTAATTCCTAATTCCCATATGAATATCCGTGTCAACAACTCCACCATTTTACGAGTTTTCGCAATAAAAGCAACATTTGTGCGCATTGGACTATCCCCATTTTGCTCTGTCGTCGCCATGTGACCGCATGTGTGTCCGTGACATGGGATCGCGGGCGTCCCCGCCGGCGTGACATGGGATAGCATGCGTCCCGCATGCGTATTAATAAATAAAACGGGCGCGATAAATCGCGCCCTACAATTGAAGCGGGCTTTGCCCGCGATCATTTATTAAAGCGCGGACGGGACGTCCGCTACCCCATGTCACGCCG
>Ga0082212_10000482_pt1 | contig 57720 bp, 43 predicted proteins | sample TergutNt197P3_FD_71548 | JGI IMG/M metagenome (GOLD analysis project Ga0082212, IMG submission 71548) | Neocapritermes taracua P3 segment gut microbial communities from Petit-Saut dam, French Guiana - Nt197 P3 | ecosystem: Host-associated > Arthropoda: Insects > Digestive system > Gut ... | reverse complement strand
GGGGGGGGACTCGGGTGAACCGGCCCGCCCATGTCATTGCGGCCCGACTCACAGCCCGGTAAATGTCCGGTCAGATTGCGGGTCAAGCCCGCAATGACGTGCTGGGCGACAAGGTGCGGGACACAACGGAATCGATCCTCGGCCCTGTGCCGCGGCAGGGGAATTCTTGTCCGAAAATGGCTAGTAAAATGTGCAGGGCTGTGGTTAGATGGAGGTATGACGAAAACCCGAGGGGAGGGCCTTGTGAAAACGCTTCCGAACACCGAGAGGGGCTTTTCGAGCGACGACGAGCTCTTTGCGGAGCTTGCAGCGCATAACACCGACTACGACGGGTGTTTTTTCGTGGGTGTCTCGTCAACGGGCATCTACTGTCGCACCGTGTGTACCGCCAAGGTTCCCCGTCGCGAGAACTGCACCTTTTTCCCGACTGCGGCGATGGCAGAGGCTGCGGGGTATCGGCCCTGCATGAAATGCCGTCCCGAGCTCGCTCCCGACACGCCCGGCTTCCCCGGCATGGCCACTGTCGCCTACCGGGCGGCCGGGCTCATCAAGAAGGACTCTTCCTCGTGCAGCGTCGCTGACGTCGCCCGCACCCTCGGGGTCTCCGAAAGGCAGCTTCGCCGGATCTTCGAGGACGAGTACGGCGTGAGTCCTGCCGCCTACCGCAACACCTGCCGCCTGCTGTTGGCGAAGGGCCTTCTGACCGACACCGACATGCCGGTCACACGGGTCGCCTATGCCTGCGGGTTTTCCTCGGTGAGGCGCTTCAACGACGCCTTCTCCAAACAGTACCGCATGCCCCCGAGCCGCTTGAGGAACCGTGCCCCGGCCCCGGGTGCCGACGTGCACCCTATCGAGATGAGGGTCGACTACCGTCCCCCCTTCCGCTTCGACCTGCTGCTGGAGTTCTTGGGCGTCCGCGCAATCGAGGGGGTCGAGGTGGTAAGGGACGGCGCCTACTGGCGCAGCGTCAAGGGCGCGGGCGGCGTGGAACACCCAGGCCGCCCGCACAGGCCGGACAGCATGAACACAGCTGCAGGTAGTACGGGCGCGGGCAGCACGAACGCAGCCTCAGCCGCAGACAGCGTGGGCGGCGCGGCCCAGAAAAGCCCCGGCCAGCCGCCGGTCGGCTGGATCAGGGTCGCGGACTTTCCCCAGAAGAACTGCCTGAAGGTGACGGTCTCGCCCGACCTCTTCGACGAGATACCCTCGGTCATCTCGAAGGTCCGGCGCCTCTTCGACGTCGATTGCACCCCGCGGGCCGTCGAGGCCGGCCTCGCGGACTTCTATGCCCGCGTCCCCCAAAGCCGCATCCCGGGCATCCGCGTGCCCTGCAGCTTCGACGGCTTCGAGATGGCGGTGCGTGCGATCCTCGGGCAGCAGGTCACGGTGAAGGCCGCAAACACGATGGCGGGCCGCGTCGCACAGGCCTTCGGCACTCCGGCCCATCTGCCCGTCGAGGGCTTGAGGACCGCCTTCCCCTCGCCGCTTGCCTTCTGCGCCCCGGACGCGGCAGAGAGGCTGGGTCAGCTCGGCGTGGTACGGCAGAGGGCGCGGGCTATCTGCACCCTGGCCGAGGCGCTGTGCGCGGGCGAGCTCGATCTGCGCCCCGAGGCCGATGTCGAGCGCTCGGCAGCGCGCCTGCTTGAGGTCCCCGGCATCGGCGAGTGGACGGTGCAGTACCTGCTCATGCGCGCCTTCGACTACCCCGATGCTTTCCCGGCCACCGACTACGGCGTGAAGTGCGCATTTCCCGACATGAAGGAGAAGGCCCTCAAGGAGCTCTCGCTGAAATGGAGCCCCTGGCGCTCCTACGCCGTGATGTCTTTGTGGTCAGCGCCCCATGGCCCATGAGGGGCCGTGGTGAGGCTATAATGGAGAAGTACCAAGAGAACAGGAGTTGTGCCATGCAGTTTGTCTCTACCATCCCGTCCCCCGTCGGCGATTTGACCCTCGGGAGTGACGGCGAGCACCTCAGCGGCCTCTGGCTGGCCGAGCAGAAATACTTTATGGCGAACGTGGGAAAGGCTTCCCAGGAAGACAATCTCCCCGTCTTCGAGGAGGCCCGTGCCTGGCTCGACCGCTACTTCGCGGGCGAGGACCCCGGCCCGATCCCACCAGTGAAGATGCCGGGGACCGCGTTCCAGCAGCGGGTGTGGGACCTGCTTGTCGAGATACCCTATGGGAAGCTGACGACCTACGGGGAGATTGCGCGAAGGATCGCCGCCGAGCGGGGAATGGAAAAGATGTCCTCGCGGGCCGTCGGCGGGGCGGTGGGCCACAACCCCGTCTCCATCATCGTGCCCTGCCATCGGGTGGTGGGCGCAAGCGGCAGCCTGACCGGGTACGGCGGAGGCCTTGCACGCAAGATCAAGCTCCTTGAGCTTGAGGGGGTCGACATGAGCAGGCTGAGCATTCCCACAAAGGGCACTGCGCTCTAGCAGCGGATTCCCCGACCTGTTCCCCGACCTGTTCCCCGACCTGCGTTCCAATCTGCGCCCCGACCGCTCGTAGCTAGTAAAAGGAAGGCCCCGTGGCAGACTACATTGAAGGAAAGCGCCCCGTTATCGAAGCACTGCGCACGCACGTGCCTATCAGCGAGCTGCTTGTCGCCGACAACCTCCAGCGCGACGGACTCGTAGAAGACATCCTGCGCAAGGCACGGCAGACTAACACGCCGGTGAAGACCGTCCCGCGCCGCGACCTCGACAAACGCTCGGAACGGGGAAGCCACCAGGGGGTCATGGCGCAGACGAAGCCCTTCGAGTATGTAAGTCTCCAGGCCATTCTCGACGCGGCGCAACACCGCGCACAGGAAAACGGCGGCGCGGCGCTTGTCGTCCTGCTCGACCACATCACCGACGCGGGGAACCTCGGCGCCATTGTGCGCAGCGCCGAGGCGGCGGGGGCAAGCGGCATAGTCCTTCCCAACAAGCGCGCCGCCCGCGTGGGCGCGGCCACCTACAAGAGCTCCGCCGGAGCGGTCGCCCACGTCAACATAAGCCAGGTCGCCAACATCGCGCAGACCATCGAGCGCCTGAAGAAGGAGGGGTACTGGGTGGCGGGTGCCAGCGAGCAGGCACAGGAGGTCGTCTGGGACGCCAATCTCAAAGGCAGGATAGCCCTTGTTTTGGGAAGCGAGGGCGAGGGCCTTGCCCGCCTCACCCAGGAAAGCTGCGACTTCCTCGTCAAGTTGCCCCAGGTTGGCAGGGTCGCCTCCTTGAACGTGGCCCAGGCTGCAACGGCCTGCATGTACGAATGGGTGCGCCAAAACCGCCCCGGGCAGTGACGCAAGCCGCGGGACAAGGCACAGGACAAGGCACAGGACTATGGCAAAGACGCGGAAGAAGCTCCTTATCGTCGACGGCTACAACGTGTTGCGTTCGGGAAGCCGCTACCGGGGGATAGACAGCCCGGACTACACCGACGACGCCTTCAACCAGGCGCGCGAAAGGCTCATCAACGATGTGGCGAGCTTTGCGGGGCGCGAATGGGGCGCCCTTATCGTCTTTGACGGCGCAGACAACGAGTTCTCGCGCGGTGAAGTCGAAGCCATCGGTGGCGTGCGCATCATGTTCTCGCCCGCCGGGCAGTCCGCGGACAAGGTCATCGAAAGGCTTGCACGCCAGGTGCGTGAGCGCAGCGGGGAGGCGCTTGTGGTGACCAGCGACGGCAGCATCCAGGACACGGTCTTCGGCGGCGGCATCGACCGCATGAGCGCCAACGACTTCAGCTGGGAGCTCGCCAACCTCCAGGCCGAAAGCGAGCACGACGCATCCCCCCGCGTGGCCCACAAGAACACCTTCGCTGACCGGCTTAGCCCAGAAGTGCGCGCAAAGCTCGCACAGATACGCGACGGCGCCTGACACGGACAAGCCGCCCACCCTCGTAAAAACACCATTCAGTCCAAGAAGGCGAAAGTCGGCCAAGTCACGTGCCTTGGCCGACCTTTCGGGGGAAAAGGGCCTAAGCCCTCATGCGCCAACCGGATACGGTGGGGGTGATCAGGCTAGCTGACCGATCCGTTTTGGCGCCGAGAGTTAAGCGGTGACGGATGAGGTAGGGTAGGTAACCGTATGCTTACTTAACTCTCTGCCTGCTAAAAAAGGCCAAAACCTAACCAAGGGTGCAACAGGCCATCACCAAGGTTATTGCCAAGGGATTGTGCTTTTCAATAGGGACAACCATAGCGATTCCACAAGGCGATTTCTTCGCCCTTTTCAGGGAGGTTTCTGAAAACGCTTATTTCACCCCCGAGGGGTGAGGGAAAAAAGGCGTTTCAGTCTTGCGGCGATGAAAGGCCCTTTGTTATTGTTTACGGCACACGCAATTTAAAGGCAATCAAATTCGATAAGCAAAGACTAACAACCACATCAAATAACTCTAAGGAAATCTATCACCATGAGGGACAGCATCATACGATTTTTCAACCAACATCCCGACAGAATGCGCATCTGCACGAGCTTCGTCCAAACGGCGCGCACACAGTTCTTCATGGGCCTCACCTTTTGCTTCTATCTGGTCTGGACACTGCTGTGCTGCGTCGGGCCCGAGCTGGCCGTCCCAGAGGGCTCTCCCCTGGCACAGGTCGGGTCTGTCCCCTCGTGGCTGGGGCCGCTCTTCTGTATCGTGGTGACGAGTGGGGTGGTCGCCGCCTACTACAGGCGGACGCGGCGGATACCGGAGAGCTCCCAGAGACTGGTGGTGCTTGCCGGCGCCTTAGTGGCCACCACCTTCTTCCATGTCCTGTGGTCGCTCGACACCCGGGCCGAGAACTGGCTGCCCTATGTCCTCGCAAGCCTCTTCTTCGGGGGCGCGGGCACCTTTCTCCGCATCGAGATGAACCGCCTCTTAGGTTGGGTTGGCACGCAGCAGACTATCTACCTCGGCATCATCGGCATGTTCTTGAGCACCCTGGTCTTCGCCCTCCTTGCCCGCCTGCCTGGCCCCTGCCTCTATGCCGCGACCTTCCTTTCCGGCGTGCTCGCCATCGTCTTCCTCTGGCTGAGCATCCGCGACATCTCGCGCAGCCGCTACTACCGCCGGAACACCGAGATAAAGCTCCACTTCCCCCTGAAGTTCGTCTGTACCTCGGTGGTGCAGGGCTGTGCTGTGGGGATCATGTACCTGGGCGTGTCCCTCGCGGGAATGGGTGCCGTGGGCGACGTGCGCCACCTCGCCGCCAACGTGTCTGCCGCAGTCCTCCTTTTCGCGTGCATTATGTTCATGCGCCTGGACTTCAACCGCCTCGTGTACAAGGTGGGCTTCCCCGTCCTTGCGCTCGGCTTCGTGCTGCTCACCTTTTTGCAGGACAACGTCGCGATAGGCTTTTCCGTCATCCTCCTCGGGTTTTGCTACCTCGACCTTGTTTTGTGGAGCTTGGGCTCGTGCCTCATCAAGAGCATGGGGCTGCCGGCGCCGTGGATAGCCACCTGCCTGGGCGCCGCCCTCTATTCTGGGATGCTCATCGGGAGCCTCATGGTCATATCGATGAAGGCGGTCGCCTTCCCCCCGGGCATCCTGTACGGGTGGGGGAGCCTGTTCGCGTGCTTCCTGTTGATGACGGCACTCTTCCTCTCGAATAGCAACAACCTGAAGTACGGGTGGGGAACCGTCCGCCCGGGCGACGAGGGCCTGGTAACCGGCGACCTGGATACCGTCGTGCAGTTCCTCGCAAAGGAGCACAGCCTGACCAACCGGGAGGCGGAGATACTCCTGCTCCTGGCAAAGGGGAAGACACGCCGCGCCATGTGCGAGGAGCTGTGCGTCTCCGCCGACACGATAAAGACCCATGTGAAGAACGTCTACCGCAAGCTCTCCGTCCACTCGCAGCAGCAGACCATCGACTATATCGACTTTGTGAAGGAGAAGTTCGAGGCAGGTTCGGAGACGAGTTGAAAAACCCCCTGCTAAAAGGCGAAAAATCGGTGAAAACCCAGAAAAAATCCACAGTTTTGAAAAAAATTTCTTGACAGGGCGGCACAGCCGTAATATTGTGAAAAATTGTGATTTTTCACCGATTTCTCTATTTCCGTGAAGGAGGAACAACCTCGTGGTTCAGACAAAAACCCCGACCCTCACCAGCCTTTATAGGAACCGCAAGAGCTTTGCGAAGATTCCTGACGTCATGGACGTCCCCAACCTCATAGCCATTCAGATAGAAAGTTTTGAATGGTTCAAGAACGAAGGCCTCAGCCAGGCCTTCACGGACATCAGCCCGATCGAGAACTCGACAAAGGACATGTGTGTCGAGTTCGGCGGCCACGTTTTCGGCGAGCCGAAGTTCAGTGTCGACAAGTGTAAGGAAAAGGATGTCTCCTACCAGGCCTCGCTCACGGTCAAGATACGCTTCGTCAACCGCGAGACGGGGGAGATACAAGAGCAGGACGTCTTCATGGGCGATTTTCCGCTCATGACGCCCCAGGGCACCTTCATCATCAACGGCACCGAACGTGTCGTTGTGTCGCAGCTGGTCCGCAGCCCCGGCGTGTATTTCGCGACCGAGCGGGACAAGACCTCCGACAAGACCATCTACAACGCGAAGGTCATCCCCTCACGCGGCGCCTGGCTTGAGTTCGAGACCGACAAGCGCGACATCCTCTCGGTGCGCATCGACCGCAAGCGCAAGCAGCCGGCGACCCTGCTGCTCCGCGCCTTGGGGCTTGCCGAGACCCGGGAGGAGATTATCGCGCTGCTCGGCGACAGCGAGATGGTGCTGCGCACCCTCGACCGCGATCCGGCGACCACGAAGGAAGAGTCGCTTATCGAGCTCTACAAGCGCTTCCGCCCGGGCGAGCCCCCGACCATCGACTCGGCACGCAGCCTGCTCGAAGGCCTCTTCTTCAATGCGCAGCGCTACGATTTGGCGAAGGTGGGCCGCTACAAGATAAACAAGAAGCTCGGCTTCGACCCCGACAGCGAGAGCTCGACGCTCACCAACGACGACATCGTCAAGACGATGCAATACATCGTCCAGCTGCATGGCGGCGCCGAGGGCTACACCACCGACGACATCGACCATTTCGGCAACCGCCGCATCAAGACCGTCGGCGAGCTCATCCAAAACCAGTTCCGCATCGGCCTGTCCCGCATGGAGCGGGTCGTGCGTGAGCGCATGAGCATGCAGGAGCCCGACAAGATCACCCCGCAAAGCCTCATCAACATCCGCCCCATCGTCGCTGCGGTGAAGGAGTTCTTCGGCTCGTCCCAGCTCTCCCAGTTCATGGACCAGACAAACCCCGCCGCCGGCATCACGAACAAGCGCCGCCTCTCGGCCCTGGGCCCGGGCGGCCTCTCGCGCGAACGCGCCGGGTTCGAGGTCCGCGACGTGCACACGAGCCACTATGGGCGCATGTGCCCGATCGAGACGCCGGAAGGCCCGAACATCGGGCTTATCGGGTCGCTCGCAAGCTATGCGCGGGTGAACCCCTACGGCTTCATCGAGACGCCCTACCGCCGCGTCATCGACGGCAAAGTGACCGACGAGGTCGACTATCTCACCGCAGACGAGGAGGAGAACTACATCATCGCGCAGGCCAACGACGCCTTCGACCCCGAGACCCGGGAGTTCGGGCGGCGGGACGCGAAGGGCAAGCTCGTCAAGTCAAAGCGCATCCTGTGCCGCACCAAGGACAGCAACGGGGTGTTCGGCGAGCCTGACGAGGTCGATCCCTCGCTGGTCCAGTACATGGACGTCTCTCCTCGCCAGATGGTGTCGGTCGCCACCTCGCTCATCCCCTTCCTTGAGCACGACGACGCGAACCGGGCTCTCATGGGCTCGAACATGCAGCGCCAGGCGGTTCCGCTCCTGCGGCCTGCCGCGCCGCTTATCGGAACGGGGATCGAGCACCGCATCGCGGTCGACTCCGGCGAGATCATGGTCGCCCAGCGTTCCGGCACCGTCGACTACGTCGATGGGCAGACCATCATCATCTTAAATGACGAGGGCGACTACGACGAATACCTCATCCCGAAGTTCCAGCGCTCGAACCAGAGCGGATGCGTCAACCACCGCCCGATCGTCCGCAAGGGCGACGAGATACACGCAGGCGACGTGCTCGCAGACGGCCCCTCCTGCGACGGCGGCGAGTTGGCCCTCGGCCAGAACCTCATGATCGCCTACATGCCCTGGGAGGGCTACAACTACGAGGACGCGATCATTGTGTCCGAGCGCGTGGTCGCCGAGGATCTGCTGACGAGCATTCACATCTCGGAGTACGAGATCGATGCCCGTGACACGAAGCTCGGGCCGGAAGAGATCACCCGCGAGCTCCCGAACACCTCCGACGACATGATATCCGACCTGAACGGCGACGGCATCATCCGTATCGGCGCCGAGGTCTTCCCGGGCGACGTCCTCGTCGGCAAGGTGACGCCGAAGGGCGAGACCGAGCTCACGGCCGAGGAGCGCCTGCTGCGCGCGATCTTCGGCGAGAAGGCGCGCGAGGTCCGCGACACCTCGCTCAAGGTGCCCCACGGCGCCGGCGGCCGCGTTATCGGCGTACACCGCTTCTCCCGCCTCGACGGTGACGAGCTGTCCCCCGGCATCAACGAGCTGGTGCGGGTCTATGTCGCCCAGAAACGTAAGATACAGCAGGGCGACAAGCTCTCCGGCCGCCATGGGAACAAGGGTGTCATCTCGCGCATCCTGCCGGTCGAGGACATGCCCTACCTGGCGGACGGCACGCCGATAGACATCATCTTGAACCCGCTGGGCGTCCCTTCACGTATGAACGTCGGCCAGCTGCTTGAGTGCCACTTGGGCTGGGCGGCGAAGTGGGGCTGGTCGGACGACGCCGACTCCAACGAGGTCGTCGAGGGCCCCATCCACATTGCGAGCCCGGTCTTTGACGGCGCCTCCGAAAAGGAAATATCGGATGCCATCGAGCAGGCGAACAAGAACCTTATCAACATCCATAACGACAAATACGGCAGCAAGGCCTTCGTGGAATTCGTGCCGCAGCTTTCCCGCACGGGCAAGGCGACCCTGTTCGACGGCCGTACCGGCGAACAGTTCCGTGAGCCGATCACCGTCGGCCAAAGTTATATCCTGAAGCTCGGCCACATGGTCGACGACAAGATACACGCCCGCTCGACCGGCCCTTACAGCCTGATAACCCAGCAGCCGCTGGGCGGCAAGGCCCAGTTCGGCGGTCAGCGTTTCGGCGAGATGGAGGTCTGGGCCCTCTACGCCTACGGCGTGAGCCACGTGCTGCAAGAGATACTCACGGTCAAGTCGGACGACACTTCAGGCCGCGTGAAGTCCTACGAGTCCATCGTCAAGGGCGAGAACATTCCCACGGCCGAAGTGCCGGAGTCTTTCAAGGTACTCGTCAAGGAGATGAAGTCGCTGTGCCTGAACGTCGAGCTTGAGGGCGAAGGCCAGATAATGCACGACACCTTGGAGGGCCATGACGACATGGACGACGCGGACTCCGCCCTGCTTGCCGCCATCCGGGCCGATGCCTTGAAGACCGAGGAAGAAGCGGCGGACTCTTTGAAGGATATCGCCCTTGAGCTGGGCGACCTGATGAGGGACCTTCCGGATTTCAGCACCAGTGCCGAGGGCTTGCTGGAAGACAGCATCAAAGGCTTGATAGGTGACGACGACTTCGCTTCTGTGGCAAACGACCTGATCGACGAGCCCGGAGGCACAAAGAAGGACGACGAAGAAGGCAATGGGGAAAACGACGCACTCGGTGACGGAGAGGAGGGCTAATGGCTGAATTCGATGTGAACAACTTTGACGCCCTGCGTATCTCGCTTGCGAGCGTCGAGGACGTGCGCGGCTGGTCGCGTGGTGAGGTGAAGAAGCCCGAGACCATCAACTACCGCACCCTGAAGCCGGAGAAAGACGGCCTGTTCTGCGAGAAGATATTCGGCCCTACGAAGGACTGGGAATGCGCCTGCGGCAAGTACAAGCGGGTACGCTTCAAGGGCATCGTGTGCGAGCGCTGCGGCGTCGAGGTCACTAAGTCGAAGGTTCGCCGCGACCGCATGGGGCATATCGAGCTCGCCGCTCCTGTGAGCCATATCTGGTACTTTAAGGGCTCGCCTTCGCGCCTGGGCTACCTGCTTGACATCCCGCCGAAGGAGTTGGAGAAGGTGCTGTACTTCGCATCCTCCATCATCACCTCTATAGACAAAGAGGCACGTGAAGAGGACGTCGACGAGCTGCGCGACGAGCTCACGGCCGACTTAGAAGAGCTGGATGCCGAGCGTGATCGCCTCATCGAGGCGACACGAAAGCTTTCTGCCGACCACATGCCCGAGGACGACGACTTCGTCGACGAGGCGGACGAAGGGGAGCGTATGAGCCCCGAGGAAGTCGAAGAAGAGATAGCCGACATCTACGAGGAGTTCAACGAGCGCAAGGCCCTGCGCACCGAGGCCTTCGACAGCTTCATGAAGATCGAGGCCAAGCAGCTCATCTCAGACGAGGGACTCTACCGCGAGATGCGCCTGAACTACAGCGAGTATTTCACGGGCGGCATGGGTGCCGAGGCGATCCGCGACCTGCTCCAGGCAATCGACCTCGCCGCGACTGGCGAGGAGTTGCGCGACATCATCGCGACCGGCAAGGGGCAGAAGCGCGCGAAGGCCATCAAGCGCCTGAAGGTTGTCGATGCCTTCCTCAAGAGCGCGAACAAGCCGACGGACATGATCCTGGACGTGATTCCGGTCATCCCGCCCGACCTGCGTCCGATGGTGCAGCTCGACGGCGGGCGCTTTGCGGCAAGCGACCTCAACGACCTGTACCGCCGGGTCATCAACCGCAACAACCGCTTGAAGCGCCTCCTTGACCTGGGCGCCCCCGAGATCATCGTGAACAACGAGAAGCGTATGCTGCAAGAGGCCGTCGACTCGCTCTTCGACAACGGCCGCCGTGGCCGCCCTGTGACCGGGTCGGGCAGCCGCCCTTTGAAGTCGATCTCCGACATGCTCAAGGGCAAACAGGGCCGTTTCCGCCAAAACCTGCTCGGCAAGCGCGTGGACTACTCCGGCCGCTCGGTCATCGTCGTTGGCCCGCAGTTGAAGCTGCACCAGTGCGGCCTGCCTTCGCAGATGGCACTTGAGCTCTTCAAGCCCTTCGTCATGAAGCGTCTGGTCGAGCTTGAGTATGCCGCGAACATCAAGGCGGCGAAGCGTGCGGTCGACCGCGGTGCCAGCTATGTCTGGGACGTGCTCGAAGAGGTCATCACCGAACACCCCGTGCTCCTGAACCGCGCACCCACCCTGCACCGCCTGGGCATCCAGGCATTCGAGCCCGTGCTCGTGGAGGGCAAGGCGATCCGCCTCCACCCGCTCGTCTGCACCGCGTTCAACGCCGACTTCGACGGCGACCAGATGGCGGTCCACGTGCCCCTCTCCAACGAGGCCCAGGCAGAGGCCCGCGTGCTCATGCTCTCGTCGAACAACATCAAGTCGCCGGCGCATGGCCGCCCGCTCACGGTTCCGACGCAGGACATGATAATCGGCCTGTACTACGTGACCGCCGCCCGCGACGGCTTCCCCGGCGAGGGGCGCGCCTTCATCGACTTCGACGATGCGATGAACTGCTACAACGCCCGTGCGGAGCTTGACCTCCAGGCAAAGATATGGGTGCGCCTCTCCCAGGACATGCAGATAGCGACCGCCTATCACGAGGTCCGGAAGTGCAAGGCGGGCGAGCGTATCGAGACGACTATCGGACGCATCCTCTTCAACGACGTGCTGCCTGAGGACTACCCCTACCTCAACTACGAGATGAACAAGAAGGAGATCGGGCGCCTGGTCGAGGATTGCTGCAACCGCTACGAGCTCTCCGAGATGCCCGCCATCCTCGACGGCTTGAAGGACGCGGGCTTCCACTATGCGACCCGTGCCGGGGTCACCGTCTCGGTCTACGACGCGACGGTGCCGCCGAACAAGGAAGAGATACTGGCAAAGTACGACGCGAAGGTCGCCGCCATCGACGAGGACTACGAGATGGGCCTTATGTCGAGCGACGAGCGCCACAAGCAGGTCGTCGACCTCTGGAACGCCGCCAACGACGAGGTGGGCGATGCCATGGCCGACAACTTCGACAAGTTCAACCCCATCTACATGATGGCCTTCTCGGGCGCGCGCGGCAACATCAAGCAAATCCGCCAGCTTGCCGGCATGCGCGGCCTCATGTCCGATCCGAAGGGCGAGATCATCGACCGCCCCATCAAGGCGAACTTCCGCGAAGGACTTTCCGTGCTTGAGTACTTCATCTCGACGCACGGCGCCCGCAAGGGCCTTGCCGACACCGCGCTGCGCACGGCCGACTCGGGATACCTCACCCGCCGCCTCGTCGACGTCGCGCAAGACGTCATCATCCGCGAGCTCGACTGCGGGACGACCGACGGCGTCCTGTACTCGCTCTACGACGAGAAGGGCGAGCTCGACGAGAACCTTATCGGGCGCTGTCTGCTCGAAGACGTGAAGTCGGACAAGGGCACAACCCTCATGGCCGCAGGGGACCATGTCGCAAGTATGGACCAGCTGCGCACCGTCCAAGAAAATGGCATCGACGAGGTGCTTATCCGCACCGTGATGACCTGCCACGCCGACTCTGGGGTATGCCAGAAGTGCTATGGGTGGGACCTGGCCACCTCGCGCCCGGTTAACATCGGGACAGCCGTCGGCATCATCGCCGCGCAGTCAATCGGCGAGCCGGGCACCCAGCTCACCATGCGTACCTTCCATACGGGCGGCGTCGCCGGCGAGGACATCACACATGGCCTTCCCCGCGTCACGGAGCTTTTTGAGGCCCGCAGGCCGAAAGGCCAGGCGGTGCTTGCCGAGATAGCCGGCACGCTCCAGATTACGAGCGACAAGCAGACGAAGACGCTGAGCATCCATGACAACCAGGGCAATATCCGCGAGTATGTGATATCGGCCCGCGCCCAGATGCTTCCCGGCGTGGTCGATCTCAGCGAGGTGAAGGTCGGCCAGCAGCTGACGAAGGGCTCGGTCAACCCCCACGACCTCCTGCGCCTGACTGACCCCAACACGACTCTGCGCTATATCGTGTCCCAGGTGCAGGGCGTGTACGTGAGCCAGGGCGTCGACATCAACGACAAGCACATCGAGGTCATTGCGCGGCAGATGCTGCGCAAGGTGGCAGTGCTCGACGCAGGGGAGTCCAACTACCTGCCGGGACGGCAGGTCAACCGCTTCGAGTTCGAGAAGGTTGCGAACAAGCTGGTCCTCGACGGCGGCGAGCCGCCGGTTGGGCAGCCCTTGCTGCTCGGCATCACAAAGGCCTCGCTGGCAACGGACTCCTGGCTTTCGGCCGCGTCCTTCCAAGAGACTACGAAGGTGTTGACCGATGCGGCGATCGAGGCGAAGACCGACCGCCTTGCCGGGCTCAAGGAAAACGTCATCATCGGCAAGCCCATCCCCGCAGGCACAGGCCTGGCCCGTTACCGCGCGGTCGGCCTCACCTACAAGGGCCATCCGATCGGGCGGGTCACAACCGACAACCTCCCCGAGTTCGCCCCCGACGCCCTCCGCGACATCGAAGAGCTGCTTCCCCAGCCGCAGGACTGGTCGCTTGACAACGAGACCTACCTCAACATGGGTGCCAATTATGGCAACTACAACTATGGTATGACTCTCGGGCAGCGTCTCCACAACCTCTCCGATGAAGAGGCGCGCCTCTATATCTACGATGATTTGGCCGTGTCGCAGCGCTGGGCCAACAAGTTCTCGGAGGCAGGCATCGAAACCGTTGCCGACCTTGTGGGGAACACCGAGGAAGATCTGCTCCGCATCGAGGGTATTGGCGTCAAGGCAATCGAAGAACTGAAAGAGGGCCTGGTAGACCACAACCTGCTCTATATCATCGAGGACGACCTGTCGGCATCGAGTGACGAAATGAGCCAGCTGCTCGACATGGTGTTCTCGCCCGACGACACGATCCTTATCGGCGGGGACGAGCCGCCCACCTTCAACACAGAGGGGGAAGACATGCTCGGCGAAGCCCTGCCGCCCCGCTCCTACCAGCGCAACCTCGAAGAGCTCGACGCGCTGCTCGGCTCGGTCGGCACCCCGCGTTTCGGCGGCCTGTCTGGCATGTCGATAGTCGAAGGCGAGCCTCAAGACGATCCGGGCGAGGAATGACGGACGGTGAACGTCGGGTAACGGACGACGCGGTGAACGACGAATGACGGAAAAGAACTCGGCCTCCGCTAAGGCCTACCTTCCCGAAGCCGAAGGCCACGCCACGCCCCCCTCGCAGATAGGGGCGACGCTCGAGGCCCTTGCGGCAACTATAGCCGCACGGCGCGGCGCGGGGGAGGAAAGCTACACCGCCCGCCTGCTTGCGGCGGATGTAGGCCTTGTCCTGGGGAAGGTGGCCGAAGAGGCGGGCGAGGTCGTCGAGGCGGCCTATGAGGCTGCGGCCTTGGCTGTCGGTGGCGACACGGCCAACACGGCTGTCGGCGGCATGTCCGACACACCGGGCGGCGACGCACCCGGCCTCGTAGCAGAGGTGGACCACCTCCGCTACGAGGCCGCCGACCTGGTCTATCACCTCCTGGTCGTGCTTGAGCGCTTCGGCATCCCGCTTGACGAGCTCGCCGCAGAGCTCAACATGCGGATGACCGACGGGGAGCGCCCCTCAGGGGGGCTGCTCCTTTTTGAGGAACACATACAGCGAGGACAACGAGGGTAAGCGAGGCACCGAATGGGCCAGTTGTTTGGAACCGATGGCGTGCGCGGCATCGCGAACACAGAACTAACCTGCGACCTGGCGTTCAAGCTGGGGCAGGCGGCGGTCGTCTTCCTGGGCAAGACGCTTGTCGTGGGCAAGGACACCCGCTTGTCGGGCGACATGCTGGAATCGGCCCTGGCTGCCGGCGTGATGAGCATGGGGGGAACCGTCCTCCTTGCGGGTGTCATCCCCACGCCTGGCGTCGCCTTCCTCACCCGCGAGCTCCACGGCGACGGCGGCATCGTCATCTCCGCATCCCACAACCCCCCCGAGTACAACGGGATCAAGCTCTTCGACGCACGGGGCTTCAAGCTCTCCGACGCGCTTGAGGAAAAGGCCGAGACCTTCATCCTCGGCGGTGGCACGCCGGTTGCCGACCTGCCTTTTGGGGAGGCGCTCGGCGTGGCCATCCCGGTTGAGGACGCCTGCGGGTTATACATCGACCACGTGGTGAAAAGCGTCCGCGACCAGGGGATCGACCTTGAAGGCCTGCACATCGCCCTCGACACGGGACACGGGGCCTCCGCGCTCACGAGCAAGGAGGCCCTCCGGCGCCTCGGGGCGCAGGTGACTGCCATCAACGACGACTTCACCGGGTTGGACATCAACGTCGGCTGCGGGTCTACCTGCTTGACTCCCCTACAAGAGCTGGTGGGGGAGGTCGGCGCCGACGTAGGCATCGCCCATGACGGGGATGCCGACCGCGTGATGTTCGTCGGCCCGGGCGGCCTTGAGATAGACGGTGACATGATAGAGGCCGTCTGCGCCCTCGACATGCTGGAGCGCGGTGTGCTCAAAGACTCCCTGGTTGCCACGACGGTCATGTGCAATCTCGGGTTCGTCCATGCTATGAGGAAGGCGGGTATCGAGGTCGTGCAGACGAAAGTCGGCGACCGCTACGTGCTTGAGGCCATGCTTGAGAAGGGCTGTGTCCTCGGCGGCGAGCAGAGCGGGCACCTCATCATGCTCGACTACAACTCGACCGGCGACGGCCTTTTAGTCGCCGCCCAGTTCCTGGCAGCCTGCAAGCGCCAGGGCAAGACCGTCGAAGAGGCCGCCTCGGTGATGGCCCGCGTCCCGCAGGTGCTCATCAATGTCAAGGATGTCGATAAGGCGGCCCTGCCCACAAACGAGGCGCTTAAGGCCGCAGTCGCTGCCGCAGAAGAAGAGATGGGGTCAGACGGCCGCGTGCTCATCCGCCCGAGCGGCACCGAGCCCCTTGTTCGCGTCATGGTGGAATCCCTCGATCCCGAACAGGCAGCCCGCATCGCCAATCGTCTGGTCGAAGTGGTGAAGGAAGAGCTCCAGCGCCCCTAGGGCAGCAGCCTGGTTCCGCCCCGTGGGCAGCAGCCCCCAGAAACAGCCCGGCCCCGCCCCGAGGGCGGCAGCCCAACCTCGCCCCTAGAGCAGCAGCTTGATCTCCTCGCTTTCCGCAGCCGAGAGAAGCCGTTGGGCTTCCTTGATGAAGTGCTCCTGCGAGTCGAAGTAGCATTCGTCGGCAGCCCCACAGGATATGGCGTAGTACCCAAGCGGGGTATAGCGCCCGTCGGGACGGAGCTCCCGGAGCTTCATAGTGTCGTCGAGCGTGGTTCGCAGGTACTCGACGATGCGGCTGCGCAGCTGCTCGTCCCGTATCGGCCAGGCGATCTCGATGCGCCGCTCCATGTTGCGGGTCATCAGGTCGGCGCTTGCAAGGTAGATGCTCATGGAGTCGAAGGGCCCGAATCCGTAGACGCGGCTGTGCTCAAGCAGCCTCCCCACGACCGACACCACCCGGATGTTTTCAGTGTAGCCGGCAACGCCGGGAACGAGGCAGCAGACGCCCCGCACGAACAGGGTGGTGGGGACCCCTGCCTGGGAGGCCTCGACCAGCTTCTCGATGGTCTCTTTGTCGGTGACCGCGTTCGTCTTGATGAACAGGCCGCAGGGCTCGCCCTTCTGCGCCTTCTCGATCTCGCCGTCTATGCCCGCCATGAGGTTCGCCTTTACCTGCAGGGGTGCGACCCACAAGGTGTCGTAGCTGTCCGTGACATATTCGAGCCCCATGTTGCGGAAGAACTTCACCGCGTCGCGCCCGAAGCTCGTGTCGGTGGTGATGAGGGAGAAGTCGGTGTAGAGCTTCGCGGTCTTCTCGTTGTAGTTCCCGGTTCCCAGCTGGGTGATGTACTGGATGCCCTTGCTTGTCTGGCGTGTGATGCAGCATATCTTCGAATGGACCTTGTAGTCGTGGAAGCCGTAGAGGACCTTCGCCCCGGCCTGCTCGAAACGCTGCGACCACTCGATGTTGTTGGTCTCGTCGAAGCGGGCGCGCAGCTCGAACAGGGCCGTGACCTCCTTGCCGTTCTCGGCGGCCGCGATAAGCTCTTCGGCGAGGTGGGACTGGCTGGCCAGCCGGTACAGGGTGATCTTGATGGACACGACGGAAGGGTCGGCGGAAGCCTCCCTCAACAGCTCGACGAAGGGGTCGATGCTCTCGTAGGGGTAGGCGAGCAGGATCTCCGACTCCTCTACCTGTTCCATGATGGGTCGCTTGCGCTTGAGGGTCGCCGGCCACTGGGGCGTGAAGGGCACATAGGAAAGCGCGGTGCGCAGCTCTTCGTCGAGCATGCCCATCAGGGGGTAGATATACCTCATGTCGAGCGGGACCTGCGTCACAAAGGCCTGGTGCTCCTCAAGCTCCAGGCGCTTCAGGAGGAAGTCCTTCGTCGTCTTTGAAAGGGAGTGGCGGCTCTCAAGCCTGACCGCCGCAAGCCGCGAGCGCTTTTTCAGGATGCGTTTCATCTGGTCGCGGTAGTCCTCGTTGTCGCGCTCGTCCGCGCCCTCCATGGCATCGAGGTCGGCATTGCGGGTGATGCAGATGACGTTGGAGTTCTTGACCCGGTACATCGAGAATATCTCGGGCGCCAGAAGCTCAAGGGCGCTCTCCAGCAGGATGAAGGGGAAGCCGTCGCCCGGCAAGCCGATGATGCGCTCGCACTGGCGCGGCAGGGGTATCACGCCGAGCGTCACCCCGCCTGCCCCGGTTTTCGTGCCCTTGCTGCCCTTCTTCCCGCCCTTCGCGGCCGGGGTGCGCTCGTCGAGGCGGACGATGATGTGCAGGGCCCCGTTCTCTAAGTGGGGGAAGGGGTGGAGCGCGTTTATTATCTGGGGGGACAGTATCGGCATGACGCAGTCGACGAGGTATTCTTTCAGGAAATCCCGCTGCGCGCTGTCAAGGTCCTCGACCTCAAGCTGGTGGATGCCCCTTTGTGCCAGGTGCTCCTTGATCTCGATGAACACCTTCTCATGGAGGGGGTAGAGCTTCTGGCAGCGGCAGTAGATCATGGTAAGCCGCTCTGCCGGGGTCAGGCCGGTCTTGTTGTCGACGATACGGCTCCCGATGAGGCTCAGGTCGGTCAGGCTGCCGACGCGGATCATGAAGAACTCCTGGAGGTTGCTTGCGAAAATGGCAAGGAAGTTCAGGCGTTCCAGCAAGGGGACCGCAGGGTCGGAGCCCTGGTCGAGCACCCGTTCGTTGAAGGTGAGCCAGGAAAGCTCGCGGTCCTGCATGTAGGGGGTCGAAAAAGCCTCCATCTCCTCCGATATCTCTACGAACTCTGTTGAATCCATCGCTACCTTCCGTCCTTCGAGTGTCCGCCGCGTGTCCTTCGAGCTCTTATCCTATCCCGTGCCCACAAGCCGCTTCGGCAGGCCTTTGTTGAGCAGCATCCTCTCGATCAGATAGCCTTCCCGCACGCCGTTGCTGCAGATGTTGAGGTACTTCCCGCCGAACTCGTCCATAAGGGCTATCGCCATGAGGCATCCGGGGACAAGCGTGTGGAGGCGGTCGGGCACGGCTTTGAGGGCGTTGTGGGCGAAGCGGTCGGGGTCCTTTTGGTACTCGTCGATCAGGAAGCCAAACTGCTTCTTCGTCATCGTTGAGGGCGGCGCCTCTTCGTTGATCTCCGCATAGACCTTCGCCGCGGCGCGGACGCTGCCCCCCAGCCCGTAGAAGTTCTCGTTGCGGTAGGCGTCATAGGCCGGAAGGCGGCGGAGCTTCTTCGCCAGGGCGTTTGCGATCAGCGCCTGTTCGTCCTTGCTGGGCAGGACGCTCTTCACGTGGAGCGCGAAGGACGAGAGCGAGCCTTGCGGGAGGCTCACGTGGGCGGAGTCCTTGCTGTCCTTGACGACGGTCAGCTCGGTCGAGCCTCCGCCGATGTCTATCAAGGTGCCGAAGTCGAGCTCGGCGTCGCTTGAGGCGCCGACGAAGCCGAGATGGGCCTCGTCCACCTCCGAGAGCAGGGTGATGATGAGCCCCGTGGCCTCTTCTATCTTGGATATGGCCCGGGCCGAGTTCATGCAGTTGCGCAGGACGGCCGTCGCGAACACGTCAATGCGCTTGCAGGTGAAGTAACGCAGGCGCCTGTTGTGGCTGTTGAGGACGTCTATCGCATGGGTGATGCCGGACTTCGTGAAGATCCCGTCGGCCACGTGCGCCGAAAGCCCCGCCATGATCTTGTTGTTCAAAAGGGTGCGGAAGTCCTTCTTGGTAAAGGAGTCCTTCTTGTCGTCCTTCACCTCGTACACACAAAGACGGACCGAGTTCGATCCGAGGTCTATGACTCCATAATTCGGCATGGCGTCCCCTGTTTCGGTGTCTGTTCCCCTGCGGCACGGCCCCACGCGCCATGCCCTTGGTTTCCTGTCCCGTAATACGATAGCGTATTGTGGCCTTTAGCGGTCTTTGAATTGTATAAAATTCATGTAAGAAAACATAGGGGGATACGGAGAGGACAGCCCTGTGCGTGCTAGAATACAGGGGATGATACGGAAAGAGGTGTGGGGATGCTTGAGAGACTTGACCTTGCGCAACGAAGGCTTGCGAAAGAGGAATACAAGCCTGCCTATGACGGCCTCCTCAAGAGGCTTGTCGTCTTGCAGCAGCGGGCGCGCACCGAAGAGGTCGGCCTCGTCGTCTTGTTCGAGGGCTGGGACGGCGTCGGGAAGGGCAGCCGCATCTCGGACCTCATGTTTAACCTCGATGCCCGTGCGACGAGCGTGTACGTGACGCCCGACATCGACCAGGAGGAAGCCCGGCTCTTCGACGAGCTCGACCAGGGGGTTTCTGGCTACTTCCCCTTCATGCAGCAGTTCTGGAAGGCGATAGGGCCGCGCGGCAACACCACCTTCTTCGACCGCGGGTGGTACATGGCCTCCATCCAGCGGATGCTCTTCGCCCTTTTGGGGGATGATTTCGGGAAAGAGGGCGGGAAGCTCGGCAAGAAGAGGCAGGAGAAGCTCGACGCCCTGATAGAGGCCTCCCTGCAGTCCGCCCAGGACTTCGAGCACCAGCTCATCAACGACGGTTATGTGGTGGTGAAGTTCTTCCTCCATATCTCCGAGGAGGAACAGAAACTGCGGTTGACCGGCCTGTACAACGACCCGACCACGCGATGGCGGGTGAGCAGGGAAAAACTGCTCCGCGCGGGCAGCTACCAACAGGCCTACCGGCTCTATGATACCCTGCTTGAGAAGAGCAACGAGACCTATGCCCCGTGGGTCCTTGTCAACGGGGAGGACAGGCGGGCCGCGAACCTCACGATATGCGCCACCTTGGTCGAAGCGCTTGAAGGGGCGTTCGACGTGCGCGCTGCGGGCGGGGAGGACGGCGCTGCGGGCCCCGGCGGCCCCGGTGCTGCGGCCCCCGACGGCGGGCCCAGCGGCCCCGATGATGCTGCGACCCCCGGCGGCCCCGGTGCTGCAGGCGGGCCGCAGAAGCAGGCTTCCCCCGGCGCCGCCTGGGCAAACATCCCCTTCTGCCTCGACAAGGAGGGCAAGCGGGTGTCGTGCGCGCCGCGCTTTCCCCAGGCGCCGGTCACACCGAGCCTTGAGGCGGTCGACCGGAGCCTCCGGCTTTCCCCGGCAGACTACAAGGCCCGCCTCAAGGAACAGCAGGAAAAGCTCTACCGCCTTGAGCTTGAGATGTTCCTCAAGCGCATTCCGCTCATAGTCCTGTTCGAGGGCTGGGACGCCGCCGGCAAGGGCGGGGCGATCAAACGGGTCGCCCAGGCGCTCGACGCCCGCTCCTACACGATATTCCCGAGTGCGGCCCCGACGCCGCTCGAAAAGCTCCACCCGCACCTGTGGCGCTACTGGACGCGGCTGCCGAAGGCGGGGCATGTGGGCATCTACGACCGCAGCTGGTACGGGCGCGTGCTCGTCGAACGGGTGGAGGGCTTCGCCACCGAGGCCGAGTGGACCTGCGCCTTCGACGAGATAAACGGCTTCGAGCACGAGCTTGTCGGCTGGGGCGCCCTGCTGGTGAAGTTCTGGGTCGAGATAAGCCCCGACGAGCAGCTGCGGCGCTTCCGTGACCGCGAGGCGGACCCCCACAAGCAATGGAAGATCACCGAGGAGGACTGGCGCAACCGCGAGAAGCACGCGCCCTACAAGGCCGCCCTCGACGACATGTTCCAGCGGACCTCGACCACCTTCGCCCCGTGGACGATCCTGCCGAGCGAGGACAAGTACTACGCCCGCGTGGAGGCCCTGCGCACCATCACCGACGCCCTCGAAGCCCGCATTTCAGGGGGGCGTTTCGGATGACGCCCAATCCCGCCCGCCCCGCCGCCCCTCCCGTCATTGCGGGCCTGACCCGCAATCCTGCCGACCCTGGTCAGGAGGCAGGATGACGCTCTTTGAGGCGCGACATATCGCGGCATCATATGTGCGTGCGGGTGAGGCCGTGCAGCTGTTCAGCGATGCCTCCTTCACGCTTGAGGAAGGGAAGATATACGACCTCACAGGCCCGTCTGGCTCGGGGAAGTCTACCCTGCTGCGGGCGTGTGCGCTTTTGATGGAGCACGAGCGCGGCGAGCTGTACTTGGAGGGCCGGGAAAGCGCCGCCTTCGAGCCGGTTCAGTGGAGGCGCCGCGTGTGCCTCGTGCCGCAGGTGCCCACGCTCGTTGCGGGAACGGTGCGCGACAACCTTGTGTTTCCCTGGAAGTTGAAGGTGCATGCGGGGCAGGCCCCGCCCGATGACGCGGCCCTCGCCAGCCTCATGGAGCAGGCAGAGCTTGTCGGCATCGAGCTCGGCCGGGATGTCTCGCAGCTTTCCGGCGGCCAGGCCGCGCGTGTCGCGCTGCTACGTGCTTTCGCCACAAAACCCCAGGTTCTGCTCCTTGACGAAGTGGACGCCGCGCTCGACGACGAGTCGGCAGCAGCCATCGGGCGGCTGACGAGCAGCCTCGTCGGCGCGGGGACCACCTGCCTGAGGATCCGCCACCGCAGCGCCGACGGCTTCGCGTCGGGCACCTTCGCCCTCAAGGACGGCACCCTCATGCTTCAGGGAGACGGTTCCATTGACACATTCTGATCCCCGCGTCATTGCGGGCCCGACCCGCAATCCTGCCCGCCCCGCTACCCCTCCCGTCATTGCGGGCCCGACCCGCAATCCTGCCCGTCCCGGCAGGGACATGTGGACTGCCCCCCTGTCCCGCCCCGCTACCCCTCCCGCCATTGCGGGCCTGACCCGCAATCCTGCCCTTTCCGGTCAGGCAGGGTATAAAGGAAAGGTTACCTCCATGTTTCCCATTAATATGTTCTCCGTTTTGCCCCAGGAAGCGGGCCGGGCATGAGTCCGGGCTCGGTCGACATCGGCTTCGTCGAGCTGTTCGCCTCGGCGCTGCTCATGCTCGTCGCGGGGGTGGTGTCCTACCGCCTGGAATTGGGGCAGGCAAAGCGCATCCTGGTCTCGACCCTGCGCTGCTTCATCCAGCTTTTGGCGGTGGGCTTCCTTTTGCAATACCTTTTCGAGTACCAGACTTGGTGGATCATGATGCTGGTGATTGCGGTCATGCTCGTCGCCGCGACGCAGATAGCGACCTCGCGCACCAAGAGCTCCGTCCCCGGCCTCATCCCCGCGGTCTTCCTCTCGATAACCGTCTCGTCCCTGGCTGTCGGGATGCTCATCGCCGAGGGCGTGGTCAAGGCAGACCCCTGGTACAACGCCCAGCAGCTTATCCCCATCATCGGGATGATAATCGGCAACGCCATGTCGGCGACGGCTGTCGCCATCGACCGCCTCTTTGCCGACATGGACGCCCGGGAAAACGAGATGTTCTCGCTCGTCGCCCTCGGCGCGACGCCGCGCGAGGCCGCCTTTTCCTCGCTCAAAGCCGCCGTCGGCGCCGGCATGACGCCGGTGCTGGCCACCATGTCTGCCGCCGGCATCGTCGCCATCCCCGGCATGATGGGCGGGCAGATACTCTCGGGCGTCGACCCCCTAGTCGCGGCAAAGTACCAGATAGTCGTGATGCTCATGCTCTCGGCAGCGACCACCATCGCCATTGTCATGGCCTGCTTCCTCACCTATCGCAAACGCTTCTCCCAAAGCGGCTATTACCTGGACAAAGGCCTCCGCCTGTAGGGTGTCAAAGGGGACGTATAAATTTGACACCTTCGTTCGGCTTCGTGACGGAAGAGGGCGTGAAAAGGTGTCAAATTTATACGCCCCCTTTGACACCCTGCTACATCACGACGGGGATCTCCATGCCCACGGAATCCACCTTGGCGCGGAGGTAGGTGTAGTCGTCTGCCACGTCCGGGGTGCGGGTGTTTGCGTTGGTGGTGGCCTCGTCCATGTCCTTGAGCATCCGCACGAAGACGTCGCCGCCGTCCGACCATTCGATCGTCGGGTACCAGGTCGGGTCCTCGACGGAGATGGCCCCGTCTGCCCCGCGGACGAAATCGCAGGTGAAGATGCCGCTTAATATCGTGTCAGTGATGGTCCAGCCGCTCACGATGTCGGAAAGCCCGAAAACGACCGGTATCGTGTTGCCGCCCTCGCCGGTGATGTATTTGACCGGCTGCATGATGTGGGCATGCGTCCCTATCACAAGGTCGATGCCGAGGTCGGCGAGGTAGCGCGCGTACTCGTACTGCTGCGCGTTCGGCTCGCTGACGTACTCGTCCCCCCAGTGCATCGACACGATGACGACGTCGGCAACCTTCTTGGCCCGCACGATGTCGCTTTCCATCAGGCCGTAGTCGAACTGGCAGGAGTAATAGGCATTGGGCATGCTCTCCGTCCCGAAGCCATAGTGGTTGTCGCCATAGGTATAGGCCAGGAAGGCGAAGCTGATGCCGTTGCGCTCAATCATGTGCACGGTCTCGCGGTTCTCGGGGGTGAGGTAGCTACCTGCCACAAGCAGCTTCGGGTAGCGGCCCCACACCTCGTGGCTGCGCTCGATACCCGACAGGCCCATGTCGTAGGTGTGGTTGGTGGCGAAGTTGACCAGGTTGAAGTCGATCTCCGCTATCGTTGCGGCCATATTGTCGGGCGAATTGAAAACCGGGAAGCCCGAATACCCAGGCTCACTGCCCGCCATGACGGTTTCCTGGTTGATATAGCGCAGGTCGTGGCTTTGGATGACGGGGGCAATCTCCCGGTAGAAAGGCACAAAGTCATACAGCCCGTCGCCCGCAGCCCCCGAATAGCGGTCGGCTATTGGAAGGGACATGCTGGTCGCAAGCTGGTCGCCGATCGCACAAAGCGAGACCTTGTCGCCGCTTGCCCCGAACGTTCCGCGCCCACGGACGGTGTAGTTGATGCCCTCGGGCGTGGTTCCCCGGACGATGCCGTCCCCGTCAACCGTCTCGACGGCACCGGCGAGCTTCGAGGGGATGGAGGGGGCCTCGGCAGCCAAGCGGTCGCTGACCGGGAGGCCCCGGGTGCTCTCAGGAGGCAGCGAGGGCCCTTCCGGGGAAGAGGGGACGCAGCCCCCGACGAGCAAGGCAACAAGCAGGAGGACGGCCGACAGCACGCCGCACAAGGCCGGCACCCTAAACCCAAGATGCCCGACACCCAAAGACTTTCTCATAAAACCCAACATGGCAAAACCTCATTTCCCGGAGTTGTATACCCGCCCGGGGACCAGGGGGACCTTCGAGTAATGCAGCAGCTCGGACACGGTCACTATCTGGTAGCCTCGTGCAATCAGATCCGGGATGACCCGCTCCATTGCGGTTACCGTTGTGGGGTGAATGTCGTGAAGCACCACGATCGCTCCTGGCTTGGCAGCGCCCATCACGTTGTTGTAGACAGCGTTCGCGTCCCTGACCTGCCAGTCCCGGGGGTCAATGCTCCACTGGATGAGGGAGTGCCCCACCCCCGAAGAGGCGCCCGAGCCGGAAACCTTCAGGTTCAAGGCCTCTATCGAGCGCGCCTTGCCCGTGGAACCGGCAGTCTTGCCTTCTTTCGTCCAGCCCTGCCAGCCGACCATGGCCACATGGGCGCGGCAGTCGACCGTATAGGCCGCCGAGGCAAGGTCGAGCTCCGAAGGTGCCTCTGCGTCCTCTTCCTCGTCTTCGTTTGCGTCCTCATCGTTTTCTGTGTCTGCGGCAGGGAGGTCCTTGCCTTCCTGCCCGGTGCCGTCTTCGGAAGCGTCGGCTTCCTCGCCTGCGGCAGGGTCGCCGTCGGCAACAGGGCCGTCCGCGCCGCCCTGCCCGTCGTGCGCCCCCGTTCCCTCATCGCCGTCGACGGGGCCGAGGTCCTCGGCGCCGCCTTGTGCCCCGTGCCCGAAGGCCGAGCTGCCGCCGGCACCCTCATCGGCCCAGGCGGCCGCACCCGTCAAGGGCACGAGCGAAAAGCACAGCGCCAGGCCGAGAAGCAGCTTACCGAGCTTATTGAGTCGTGCAAACCTTGTTACCATGTGGACCTCTAATCAGATTGTTTCCGACCTTTTCCGCCCCCCGTTTTTATTTCCATCATTTTAGCACAAAAGGAGGAGTTTCGGTGCCCGCTGTACGGAACCCGGGGAAACCGCTTGCGGGAAAAGTGGGACAGCGATACTCTGTTTAGTGGTTGATACGCGCAGCGAATACCCTATAATGAGACTACTATGAAGTTACTTACCTGTTGAAGTAGAGGGGAAGCAGAATGGAAACAATTTTTGGGCTTACTATTCCGGTCGAGGTCGTCTGGGTGCTTGCCGGGGTCATCGTCGCAGCCGTCATCGCCTTTATCGTCAAGGGCTTTTTCGGCGAGGTGAAGAAGAAATAAGGGGGTACGGTACCGACCTCACTGCCTGGCCGTGAAAATTACGTACAGATATGCCTATCGCGTCCCCTTTCGGGGACGTTTTGCTTATGATGGTCTTACCGGGGGATGCCGCGCGCAGGCAATCGACGCAGGCCCCTCGACGCAGGCACGCGCCTGCCGGTGAAAGACGAACCGAAAGGTCTTGATGGCTGACGCTCAACACTATCCCGCGCCCTACCCGCCCAACCTGGCACCGCCCCGCGCCAAGAAGGGCGGCAGGAAGAAGAGCATCCTGTGGCGGATTGTCTTCTGGCTTTCGCTCGCCGTCTTCCTGTGCTCCTTGAGCGCCTTGGGCGTCATCGGGTATGACTACCTGAAGGGCCAGGTCATGTATCGGGACATAGCCTCGTGGGGTTTTGTGCCGCCTGCGGATGTGGACGACACCAGCATCGGCGCCACCCTGTCCGGGCAGCCGCTTGCGGACGTTGTGGTCGACTGGAACACCCTGCGGGAGAAGAACCCCGACACCGTCGGGTGGATATACATTCCCGGCACGGTCGTCAACTACCCCATCGTGCAGGGGCGCGACAACTACAAGTACCTCACCGTCGACTTCTTGGGCGGGCAGGGCCGTGTCGTGAGGCTGGGGTCCATCTTCCTGGCCGCAGAGAACAGCCCCGACTTCTCCGACCCGAACAACATCGTCTACGGGCACCACATGCAGGACGGCTCCATGTTCGCCTGCATCGACGGCTTCATGGACCAGGCGCAGTTCGACGCCCACCGCACCGTCTATGTCTTCACGCCCACCGCCAACTACCGGCTTACCACCTTCTCCCTCGTCATCGCCAACGGCAGCGACCCCATAGCCCAACCGAGGTTTTCCGACCCCGAGGACATGGCGCGCTACTTCCAGGACAAGATAAACAGAAGCGTGGTGAGGGTCGGCCCCGACGCCATCGCCGCAGAGGACATCACCAAATGCTTCGCGCTTGTCACCTGCGACTTCACCATCTATGACGGCCGGGCGGTGCTGTTCGCCTCAGTTGTGGAGACCGCTGCGCCCTCGGCCTTCCCCGGCTCGTCGAACCCCGGGCTGGGTGGGCTCGCCGAGGGCGACCTTGCAGCCATCGACGACGCAACGAAGGAGCTTCAATGAACGCTGCCATGCCAGAAGAGCGCCCCGACCGCCCCGAGGAGGCCTGTGCCGTCTTCGGGGTCTTCGCGCGGGACGAAGAGGTCGCCCGCATGACCTGCTTCGGGTTGCAGGCGCTCCAGCACCGGGGACAGGAAAGCGCCGGCATCGCCGTCGGGGACGGGGAGACCATCCTGGTCGCCAAGGACCTCGGCCTGGTGACGCAGGTGTTCAACGAGGCGAGCCTTGCGGCCCTGGACGGCTATGTCGCCGTGGGGCACACGCGCTACTCGACGAGCGGCGCGGCCTCTTCGTGGGAGGCGGCGCAGCCCCATATATCGGCGATAGACGAGACCCTTATAGCCCTTGCCCACAACGGTGCGCTCATGAACACCAACGCGGTGCGGGCACGCCTGGTGGACAGGGGCCTGCAGTTCAGGTCCTCCGCCGACAGCGAGGTCGCCGCGAAGACCATCGGGCTCGCCACGCGGGAGACGCACCACCTGCGCGACGGCATCCGGCAGATGATGGAAGAGGTCGAGGGGGCCTATGCGATGGTGCTTGCCAGCCCGGACGCGCTCTACGCCTTCCGCGACCCCTACGGCATACGCCCGCTGTGCATCGGCGAGCTGCCCGACGGGCGCGGCTGGGTCGTGTCGAGCGAGACCTGCGGCCTTGACATCGTCGGTGCCGAATACGTCCGCGACGTCGAGCCGGGCGAGATCGTCCGCTTCAACGAAGAGGGCATGCACGCCGAGCAGGGCATCCCCCAGCAGGGAAACGCCGCCTGCATCTTCGAGTACGTGTACTTCGCCCGCCCCGACTCGGTCATCGACGGGCAGAGCGTCTACCAGGCCCGCCGCGAGATGGGGCGCGTCCTCGCCCAGGAGGCCCCGGTCGACGCCGACCTCGTGCTCGGGGTCCCCGACAGCGGCGTGCCGGCAGCCATCGGCTATGCCATCGAGAGCGGCCTTCCCTATGCTGACGGCATCGTGAAGAACCGCTACGTCGGGCGCACCTTCATCCAGCCGACGCAGGAGATGCGCCAGCTGGGCATCCGCCTCAAGCTCAACCCCCTGCCGTCGGTCATCGAAGGCAAGCGCCTCGCGGTGATCGACGACAGCATCGTGCGCGGCAACACCTCGAAGCAGCTGGTGGCAATGCTGCGTGCCGCCGGCGCCAAGGAAGTGCACATGCTCATCGTCTCGCCCGAAGTGCTCTGGCCCTGCTATTACGGAATCGACACCGACGTCCAAGAACAGCTGATCGCGGCCAAGATGTCGGTCGAGGGCATCCGCGACTTCATCGGGGCCGACTCGCTTGCCTTCATATCGCTCGAAGGCCTGCGCAATTCGGTTCATTCCAACCACCGGGGATTGTGCGAGGCGTGTTTTTCAGGAGAGTACCCCATAGAGATATCGGAGTCCATGAAGAAGAAAAGCCTTTTGTCTCAGGAGTAGCTATGACCAGACGAATAACCGTGAGCGCGACCGACAGGCTCGATGCACCGACCATGCCCAGCTGGGTGACGGAAGAGGCTACGACCTATGCCCAGGCGGGCGTTGATACGGCCGAGGGGGCGCGGGCGGTCGAGGCTATCAAGGACATGGTGCGGGGCACCTACCGCGAAGAGGTGGTGGGGGACATCGGCGGCTTCGGCGGCCTGTTCTCGATTGCCGCCGCGCAGGGCATGGCCGACCCCCTCCTTGTCTCGGGGACCGACGGGGTGGGGACGAAGCTCAAGTTCGCCCAGCTGGTGGGCAAGCACGACACGGTCGGCATCGACCTTGTGGCCATGTGCGCCAACGACATCCTGGCGACGGGCGCCGAGCCCCTGTTCTTCCTCGACTATATCGCGGTCGGCAAGCTCAAGGCGGAGGCGGTGGCCGAGCTTGTCTCGGGCATAGCCGAGGGCTGCAGGCAGGCGGGGTGCGCGCTCATCGGCGGCGAGATGGCCGAGCACCCGGGCGCCATGGAGCCAAACGACTACGACCTGTCGGGTTTTTGCGTCGGCCTGGTGGACCGCCCGCTCATGTTCGACCCCGCAAAGGTGCGCCCCGGCGACATCTTGCTGGGCATCGCCTCGAACGGGCTTCACTCGAACGGCTACTCCCTTGCGCGGAAGGCCTGCGTTGAGGGGAAGACCCGCTACGAGCTGCGCCTCAAGCGCCCCGAGCTCGGAGGGGCGAGCCTTGAGGACGCCCTGCTCACGCCGACGCGCATCTACGTGAAGGCTGTCCGGGGCATCATACGCAAGCGCCCCCGCGCAATCCACGCGCTGGCCCATATCACCGGGGGCGGCATCACGGAGAACCTGAACCGTGTGCTGCCGGACACGCTCGATGCCCAGCTCGTGTTAGGGAGTTGGCCGGTGCCTCCGGTCGCCCGCTTCGTCTGCGATGCGGCGCACCTCAGCGAGGGAGAGGCCCTGAAGACCTTCAACATGGGGCTCGGGATGGTGCTGGTGGTCGACCCCTTGAGCATCGACGGGGTCGAGTCCCTGCTCATGGAGGCGGACGAGACGGTGTTTCGCGTAGGCAGGGTTGTCGCCGGGGGCGGCGAGGTGACCTATGTCAACGAAGGCGGGCTGTACTCCTTTGGGTCAGACGACGACGACGTGGACTGACGGATCCGATGGAGGCGCAGGGATGATGGAAGAGGGCTTGAGGATCGGCGTGCTTATCAGCGGAGGCGGCTCGAACCTCCAGGCGATCATCGACGCGATCGGCGCGGGGAGCCTCGATGCCGAGATAGCCGTCGTTATCTCGTCGCGCCCCGACGCATACGGCCTCATGCGGGCGCGGGAGGCGGGCATCCCCACCTGCTCGCTCACGAAGGAGCTCTACCGCGACCCCGCAAAAGCAAACGAGCTGATAGCGTCCGAGTTCGCCCGCGCAGGCGCGGACTACATCGTCATGGCCGGGTACATGCGCAAGGTGACCGTGGAAGTGCTCCGGGCATTCCCCGACCGGGTGCTCAACCTCCATCCCGCCCTGCTCCCCTCTTTTCAAGGCGCGCACGGCATCGAGGATGCCTTCAACGCCGGGGTGAAGGTGACGGGGGTCACGGTCCATTTCGCAAACGAGGCGTACGACAAGGGCCCCATCATAGCGCAGCGGGCGGTCATGGTCGAGGAAGACGACACGCTTGAGGCCCTTACCGAGCGCATCCATGCCGCCGAGCATGAGCTGTACCCCGAGGTTTTGAGCCTGCTTGCTGCGGGCAGGATTGTTATTGACGAGGATCGTAAGGTGCGTGTTTTGGGAAGGAGTCCAGATGGTCGAAGGAGTTCAGATGGTTGAGGCGGCCAGCCCGGTCGACCCGGCAGTCAAGCGGGTGCTTATATCGGTCACCGACAAGACGGGGGTCGCCGAATTTGCCTCGGCCCTCAGCAAGGAGTTCGGTGCCGAGATCATCTCGACCGGGGGGACGGCGCGCGCCCTCCAAGAACAAGGCGTCGAGGTCACGCCCATCGAGGCCGTGACGGGGTTCCCCGAAATGATGGACGGGCGGGTTAAGACGCTCCATCCGCGCGTGCACGGCGGCCTGCTCGCCCGAAGGTCCGATGCCGGCCATGTCGCACAGGCGGCAGAGCAGGGGATAGCCCTGATCGACATGGTCGTCGTGAACCTCTATGCCTTTGAAAAGACGGTCGATGCGGGCGCCGACTTCGCCACCTGTATCGAGAACATCGATATCGGGGGGCCCTCCATGCTGCGTTCGGCAGCAAAGAACTTCGAGAGCGTCGCCGTGGTCACCGACCCGGCAAGCTATGGCGCCATCCTTGAAGAGATGCGCGCCCATGGCGGTGCGACACGGCTTGCCACGCGCAAGGCGCTCGCGCTCAAGATCTTCCAGACCACGAACGCCTACGACGGCTCGATTGCCCGCTGGCTTGAGGCAGAGCTTGCGGCCGGGACTGCTGCGGTCGAGCCTGCCGCAGGCAAGACTGCGGCCGGGCAGGGGGGCAGCAGCACGGCGCCCCCGGCCTTTCCCGACCGGATAGCCCTGGGGCTTGCAAAGGTGCAAGGCCTCCGCTACGGGGAGAACCCCCACCAAAAGGCGGCCTTCTACCGCCGCGACGACTACCGCCTGGCCGACTTCAGCCTGGCAAATGCCGAACAGATGCAGGGCAAGGAACTCTCCTACAACAACTACCTCGACCTCGATGCCGCGTGGACGGCCGTCCGTGAGTTCGATGCCCCGGCCTGCGTTATCGTCAAGCACCTCACTCCTTGCGGCGTCTGCGTCGCCGACGGCGTGGCCGAGGCCTACATGCAGGCCCACGAGTGCGATCCGGTCTCTGCCTTCGGCGGCGTCATGGCCTTCAACCGCAGTGTCGGCGTCGATGTCGTGGAGGCGATATTCCGCAACAAGCAGTTCGTCGAGGCCATCATCGCGCCCGACTTCACGCCCGAGGCCTTAGGGCTCTACGGGGAAAAGCCCAACGCCCGCATCCTGCGTACTGGCGGCATCAACGCGCCCGGCGGGGAAGTGGAATACCGCTCGGTCGAGGGGGGCGTGCTGTGCATGGACTCCGATGCGGCTGCCGAGGACAGCGCGGCCTTCGAGGTGCCGACGAAGCGCCAGCCCACCTCAGAAGAGATGGCCGAGCTTGTTTTTGCGTGGAAGGTTTGCAAGTCGGTCAAGAGCAATGCCATCGTAATCGCCCAGGGTGGGCTCAGCGTCGGCATCGGCGGGGGGCAGCCGAACCGGGTGAACTCGGCGAAGATCGCCGTGGAGCAGGCGGGCGAGGCGGCACGGGGCGCCGTTGCCGCAAGCGACGCCTTCTTCCCCTTCCGCGACGCCTTCGACCTGCTTGCCGCAGCTGGCGTGACGGCCGTCATCCAGCCCGGCGGATCGATGCGGGATGACGAGGTCATCGCGGCAGCCGACGAGCAGGGTGTCGCCATGGTGTTCACGGGGCACCGCCACTTCCGCCACTGATAGCGCCGCCTCCACCGTTGATCGTGGAGGTTTCTTACTGAATGTCAACAAAGGGTCTTTTTCCTGGTGGGGGAGAGGGACCCTTTGTATAGTGGGTACATGAAGAAATCCGAGGCGCTGCACATACTGGATCTGCCCAGCGGGGCGAGCGACGACCAAGTCAAGGCCGCCCATCGCAAGAAGGTGGTCGAGCACCACCCTGACAAGTTCGCACAGGACTCCGGCGAGTACCTGAAGGCCGAGGAAAAGACGAAGCTCATCAACGAGGCGCGCGACGTGCTGCTTTCCCGCAAGTGGGAGCCCGAATACGTCCGGCGCGGCCCCTATGCAAACCCCTACGCCAACCCCTACGCGAATCCCTACCGGCCTTCTGCGGGCCCCTCGGGCCGCCCTGGTCACCCGGGGCAGGGGACGGCCTCGCCCGGTTCCGGCACCGGCCGCCCCCCTGCGGGCGACCCCTTCGACGGATGGCCTTTCGGCGACGGCCAGTTCACCTGGGTGTGGTCGGTGGGGGACGAGGTGCGCGGGGACGCGGGGCAGCCCTTCAACCCCTTCGACCCATTCAACCCCTTCGGCCCGTTCGCGGCACAGACGGTTCCGCAGAAGAGCCGCGAGGAACGGCAGGCCGACGCAAAGAAGGACCTCAACCGGGAGCTGCTGGTGTGCGCGGTGAAGGTGGCGGGGGTCGCGGTGCTCACTTTGACGGGGTCCTTCCCCCTGGGCCTGTTCTTCTACGTGTTCGTCTCTGCCGCCTATGGGCTGTACAAGCGCATGAGGGGCTGCCTCGCCCCCTTCCTCATCCCCATCGTCCTCGTGCTGGTGCCCCTGATGTCCCTGCTTGCCCTCCGGGCGGCACTGCTGATGGGCGCGCTCCTTATCCTGTGCCTGCTGTGCATGATTGCCGATGTGAACAACATACGGCGTCTTGTGGAGGCATACCGCACCATATAGGGCGCATCGGGGGTACAACGCCTCCTTTTCAGGCTGTTTTGCCCCGGCAACTGCCTGCGGTGTTTTTGGAGAACTTCCCCTTGCTTTGTGGAGTCGTTCAGGAGAAGGGGTGTTTTGGGGATTTTATTTGTTATCATCAGGGGCACTTGTACATGAACGTAGATGAACCTGCACCAGACCAAGTGCTCAATCAAGGAGGTTTTCGATGAGAGAGCATACACGCAGAATCAGCAGGAGGGCGTTTCTTGGAGGCGCTGCGGCAGTCGGCGCTGCCTATCTCGCGAATCCCGCTATTGCGTACGCCACTCCGACGGCCGCTGAGAAGCAGGCCGAGGCCGATGCTGTCCGCAACCAGGTGACAGCGATGCAGCGCGAGCTCCAGCAGGCCTCCGACGACTACCATACCGCCCTCGACGAGTTCGACCAGGCCCAAAAGGCAAAGGACGCCGCCCAGGTGCGTATCAACGAGACGAACGAGAGGATAATGGCCGTCCAGTCGAAGCTCGGCACGCGTGCACGCAGCATGTACCGGAGCGGCGGGATATCCTTCATCGAGATACTCCTTGCTGCACGGACCTTCGAGGAGTTCGCTACCAACTGGAGCGTTTTGAACCACATGAACCAAAGCGATGCGGAGATGGTCTTGGAGGCCAAGGATCTCCGTACCCAGATCGAAGAAGAGAAGGCCGAACACGCCCGGCAGGAGCAGATAGCCGCCGAGAAGACCGCCGAGGCAAAAGCCATCCGGGAACAGGCCGAGGCGACCGTCATCGAGCTAGAGGCCCTGCTTGCGAGCCTGGACAAAGAAGCCCGCGAGCTGCTTGAGGCGGAGCAGAAGGCTGCCGCCGAGGCCGAGGCGGCACGTCAGCGTGCGGAATTCGAGGCAGAACAGGAACGGGAGCGGGAACGCCAGAGGCGGGCCGCTGCCGCGAACAACAACAGCTCCGGCAACTCCGGCAATTCCGGCAATTCCGGCAACTCCGGCGGCGGGGGCAACTCCGGCGGCAACTCAGGCGGCGGGGGCGGCGGGGGCAACTCCGGCGGCAACTCCAAGCCGAGCACGAACATACCTGCCCAAGGGTCGGTGGTCGACTATGCCATCAGCCGGCTCGGCTGCCCCTATGTATGGGGTGCCTCCGGGCCGAACAGCTTTGACTGCTCGGGGCTTACCTCGTGGTGCTACAACCAGATAGGAATCTGGATCACCCGCACGACCTGGTCCCAACACGCCGCCGCTCGGGCCGTCCTCCCCATGAGCGAGGCGCAGCCCGGCGACGTGCTCTACAACGGCGGGCATGTCGGGATATGCACAAGGAGCGGAGGCGGGGAGTACATCCACGCCCCTCAAACGGGCGACGTGGTCCGCTACGCAACCTGGTCTCAGTTTCATTGCGCATTGCGTTTTTAGCGTTGGCGCCTTGAGGCGCGTTTCAGAGAGGGACGAAGGGGATACCCGCATGATATGGGCATCCTATGTCGTGTTATTCAGCCCTACCCATAAGTGAAGGGTTCTGGTATCCTATTACAACACAGCATCTTGAGTCACCAAAGGGGACCCCATTTATGCGGGAGGGTAACGTTCAGATCAGCAGAAGGGCCTTCATCGGCGGAGCCGCCGTGTTTGGCCTTGCGTCGCTTTCCCCGTGGGCGCGCCCTCTTGATGCTTTTGCTGTCCCGACTGCGGCCGAGAAGCAGGCCGAGGCCGACCAGGTTCGCACCCAGGTCGAAACGCTTAAGGCCGAACTCGTAGAAAAGTCGAACCTCTACGGTGCGGCGCTCGACGCCCATGATGAAGCGGTAGAGGCCATGGGGCAGGCCCAGGCAGGGATAAACGTGACAAGCGCGAAGATCGCCAGCCTCCAAAACAGGCTCGGCACGCGCGTCCGGAGCATGTACCGCAACGGCAGCTCCACGTTTTTCGACATCATCCTCGCTGCGACGAGCTTCGAGGAATTCGTCATGAACTGGGACATCCTGAACAAGATGAACGACGACGATGCGGCGATGGTCGCGGAGGCGAAGGTGCTCCGCGAGGAACTGGAAGAGGTAAAGAACGAATATGCGCGGCAGGAGAAGCTTGCTGCTGAAAAGATGGAAGAGGCCCGCGTGGCCAAGGAGGAGACCGAGGCCGCTGCGGAGCACTACCAGGGCCTTCTCGACACCCTTGATGCCGAAGTCCTCGAACTGATCCTCCAAGAGCAGGAAGCAGCTGCCGCTGCCGCTGCCGCTGCGGAGATACTCCGCCAAGGAGGGCGGGGGTCCGGCGCCGACGGCGGCGGCCGCGCCCCGAACACCGCGACCGACTTCGGCCCGCCGGCGGGCGACATCCTCAGCGAGGCCACGAAGTACCTGGGGCTTCCCTATGTGTGGGGAGGCTCCGACCCCTCTATCGGCTTCGACTGCTCCGGCCTGGTCTGGTATTGCTGCATGCGCACCGGCCGGACCATCCCGCCCCGCACGACCTATGGCTACGGCGGCGGCTGGTTCCCGGTCTCCGAGGCCCAGCCCGGCGACGTGCTGTGGCAGCCGGAGCACGTGGGCATCTGTGCGGCCCCGGGCGGGACGTCCTACCTCCACGCCGCGAACGAGCAGTACGGCATCTGCTGGGGCTCAAGCCCGCAGTTCACGCGCGCCTACCGCTTCTAGCAGCCTTTTAGCAGCCTACCGCCTTCGCTTTCAGCCACCTTCCAGAAGCCGAGCGCTTCCGGTCGCGCCCGATTCCCGACTCTCAGCCAATCTTTTCTATCTGTTCGATGATTGCATCGAGGGCCGTGCCGATGTCGTAGTCGTCGGCTTTGCCGGCGTCGCACATGCGGGCGAACTCCGGGTCCAGGGGCAGGGTCGCATAGGCGGGGATGCCGTAGCGCTTCGCCACTTCGGCCCCCTGCGGCTCACCGAACACGGAGTGCTTCTTGTCGCACTCGTCGCACACGAAATAGGCCATGTTCTCCACGAGGCCGAGCACCTCGACCTCCAGGTCCTTCGCGAGGTTCACCGCCTTGCCGACGATCATTGCGACGAGCTCCTGCGGCGCGGAGACCGTGACGATCCCGTCGATGGGAAGTGTCTGGAAGACCGTAAGGAGGACGTCGGAGGTCCCGGGGGGCATGTCGACGAAGAGGTAGTCCACCTCGCCCCAGTTCACCTCGTTGAAGAACTGGCGGATGACCCCGGAGATGACTGGGCCGCGCCAGGCGACGGGCGTGTCGCCCGTGGGCAGGAGCAGGTTGGTCGAGATGACCTTGATGCCGCTTGAGGTGATGGACGGGTCGATGCCGGACTCGTCGATGCCGGATATCTTCTCGATCCCGAAGGCCTTGGGGATCGAGGGGCCCGTCACGTCGGCATCGAGGATGCCGACGCGGTGGCCCCGCCTGTTCATCGAGGTTGCAAGAAGGCTGGTCACGAGCGACTTGCCGACGCCGCCCTTGCCGGACACCACGCCGACGACGTGGGTTATCTGCGAGCGGCTGTTCGGCTTGAGTATGCGGTCTGCCGGGCTCGTGCGGTCCCCGCAGTCCGAGACGCTGCACCCGGAGCACTCATGTGCGCATGCCTCGTCTGCTGTCGCCTCTGTCGTCCCTGCTGTCTCTTCGGCTTTTTCTTCCGTCATGATGGCCTTCCTCGTCTCTTCCTCGTGTTTTTCGCGGGGCTGCGAAACCTGCAAGCCCCGCCTTAGTCTTAGCTTACTTCCAGGCGGCCTCGCTGGTTGCGTGCAGCCTTTCCTCGCGGTCCATCTCGGACAGCTTGACCACTTTGTCAAGGCCCAGGCCCAGCGCCTCTGCTATCCGCGTCCCGTACTCCTTGTCGGCAAGGTAGCAGTGGGCGGCATGGCGGTACTTGACGTTGTCGGTGACCGGGGCGATATTCGCGGCGGTGTTCTTTATGAGCAGCACGCGCTTGTCTTCCTCTAAAAGCCGGAACAGGTCGCCGGGCTGGTAGAAGCAGTCGTCATCGTCGTACTGGCTGTAGTGGCCGACAGCGCCCTCCATCGCCAGGGGCGGCTCCTTGAACTCGGGCTGCGCCTCCCATTCGCCGAAGCTGTTGGGGTGGTATCCCTTGGTCGCGCCGTAGTTCCCGTCGACGCGCATCAGGCCGTCGCGGTGGTAGGCATGGACGGGGACCTTGGGCGTGTTGACCGGGATGAGGCTGTGGTTGACCCCGAGGCGGTAGCGCTGGGCGTCGCCGTAGGAGAACAGCCGGCCCTGCAAGAGCTTGTCGGGGGAGTGCCCCACGCCCGGCACGATGCTTGCGGGGTTGAAGGCGGCCTGCTCCACATCGGCGAAGTAGTTCTCCGGGTTGCGGTTGAGCTCCAGCTCGCCGACCTCGATAAGCGGGTATTCCTCGTGGCTCCACACCTTGGTGATGTCGAAGGGGCTGTCGCGGTGGTTTCTGGCCTGCTCTTCGGTCATGATCTGGAAGTACAGGGTCCAGCGGGGGAAGTCGCCGTTTTCTATCGCGCCGAACAGGTCGTTTTGCGAGCTTTCGCGGTCCTTCGCGACCAGTGCCTCGGCCTCCTCATCGCTGAGGTTCTCGATGCCTTGCTGGGTCCTGAAGGTGAACTTGACCCAGACCCGCTCGTTCTTGTCGTTGAACAGGCTGTAGGTATGGCTTCCGAAGCCGTGCATGTGCCGGTACCCGTCCGGGATGCCGCGGTCGGACATGACGATGGTTATCTGGTGGAGCGATTCGGGGAGCATGGTCCAGTAGTCCCAGTTGTTCTGGGCAGAGCGCATGTTGGTCTTGGGGTCGCGCTTGACGGCATGGTTCAGGTCGGAGAAGTGGATGGGGTCGCGGATGAAGAACACCGGCGTGTTGTTCCCGACGAGGTCCCAGTTGCCCTCCTCGGTGTAGAACTTGATGGCAAAGCCCCGGATGTCCCGCTCTGCGTCTGCCGCGCCGCGCTCTCCTGCCACGGTCGAGAAGCGGACGAAGACCTCGGTCTCCTTCCCAATCTCGGAAAACAGCTTCGCCTTGGTGTATTGGGTCACGTCGTGCGTCGTAGTGAACTTCCCGAAGGCCCCGCTGCCCTTGGCGTGCATCCGGCGCTCGGGGATGACCTCCCGGTCGAAGTGCGCCATCTTCTCAAGGAACCATACGTCTTGCAGGACCATCGGCCCGCGGGGCCCTGCTGTGGCGACATCCTGGTGGTCTGGGACCGGTGCGCCGTTTGTCCTGGTCAGTTTCTTGTCACTGTGCTTCATGGGGAAATCCTCCTTTTTACGTTTCAAATGCCTGGGTACAAATGCAAGGCTCTGTGAAACGGGATCCGTGCAGGCTGCTTCTTCCACCATCATCTCAGCCCGGCCCCGCTCTTTTATAGGCAGAGCCCCATGAAACCATTATGCACCAAAAACAGGGTCGCCGCCATTCCTTTTTGTCGGGTGTGTTTGAAGAAGCGGGCAAGGACGGGTAGAATGAAAGGGCGCGTCGGGACACCTGTGGCGCGCCCGACACCCGAGCGAGAACACGGCAAAGGAGCGGCCATGCTGCTGAGCGATATCGCCATCATCAACGAGGACCTGGCATTTGAAGAGCACCTGTGGGTGGGGGTGGCCGGCGACAGGATAGCCTACCTTTCCCCCGAAGAGCCGTCTCCCGAAGAGGCCGCCCGCTTCGGGGAGGCCTACGACGGCACCGGCAAGCTGCTCGTGCCGGGCTTCTACAACGCCCACTCCCATGCGCCGATGACGCTTTTGCGCGGCTGGGCCGAAAGCCTGTCCCTGCAGTCGTGGCTCAACGACCGGGTGTTCCCCTTTGAGGCCCACATAAAACCCGAAGAGACCTACTGGGCCATGCAGCTTGCCTGCGCGGAGATGGCCCGCTACGGCGTGGTGAGCATGTCGGATATGTACAACCACTCGCACGAGCGTATTCGTGCCGTCGCGGAAAACGGCATGAAGATCAACTGCTGCGAGGGGCTGATAGCCTTCGAGGAGAAGCCTTACAGCGACTATCCCGCCGCCGGCCTCAACCGGGAGCTGGCCGCGGAGTTCCACGGGGCCGAGAACGGACGCATCAGGATAGACTTCAACATCCATGCGGAATACACCTCGAACGCGCTGGTGGTGGAGGGCCTTGCCCGTGCCGCGCAGGAGGCGGGGCTGCGTATCCACCTGCACGCTTCGGAGACGCGGCTTGAGCACGAGCAGTGCAAGGAGCGCCACGGCGGTTTGACGCCGGTACGCTACTTCGACAGCCTCGGCGTCTTCGACAGCCCGACCGTTGCCGCCCATTGCGTGTGGGTCGAGCCGGCCGACATCGAGATACTTGCCGAGAAAGGCGTGTTCGTTGCCTGCAACCCCGCCTCCAACATGAAGCTGGGCAGCGGATTCGCGCCGGTGCCGGCCATGCTTGAGCGGGGCGTGTGCGTCGCGCTCGGCACCGACGGCATGGCCTCCAACAACAACCACGACATGGTCCAGGACCTCTACCTCATGTGCTTGGTGTACAAAGGCGCCGGGCTCGACCCGACGCTCCTTACCCCCGAACAAGGGCTCTTCGCGGCCACCCGGGCCGGGGCGCTTTCCCAGGGCAGGGAGGACTGCGGCTATATCGGCGTCGGCGCAAAGGCCGACCTGTGCGTGCTCGACATGGCGGGCCCCTCATGGACGCCCTCGACGAACCCGGTCTACAACCTGGCCTTCGCGGGACACGGCGCAGATGTCTGCCTCACGATGGTGGACGGCACGACCGTATACCGCGACGGCACCTGGCCGACCATCGACATCGAGCGCGCAAAGGCGCAGACGCAGGCGGCAACGCAGCGCATCATCTCGTGCCTCAAGGGCTGACGAGGGGAAGCCCCGCCATGCACCCGCGCCATGCCCCGCCGCCCCGCCCCGGGGTTGAAGGGAGGGCCTTGTGAAGACCTCCGGGAGATTCGACCACCCCTTCCTCACCCTCTGTCTTTCCATGGCCTGGGTCAGCATCGCGGCAGAGGCCGCGCACTTCACCGACGGCAGGTACTCTGCTGCGAGGGGCTTTGTCCTGATGGGCATCGTGGCAGGGCTGGCCGTCTACTGCATCGCCTTCATGGCGAGCCGAAAGGGCTGTGACCGCGTGCGGCGCCATGCCCCCGTGCCAGCCGCCCTGATGTGCGTCGCCTTCCTGTTCTTCGACAGCGCGCCGGTCGCGCTCTTCTACGGGGTTGCGGTCGGCTTCTTCCTCGCGGCGGCGGTGAACCTCTACCTCCCGCGGGCCGCGACGCGCAACCGCTTGTTGAAGATAGGGCTTTCGGCGGGCATTTACACCACGACGGTCTATCCCTTCGGGGTCGCCTACACCTTGCTTGAGCCCTTTGCGGAAGCGTTCGTCCTGCGGGCAGCGACCTTCCTGCTGCTTGCTGCAGGCGCGGCGGCGATATACTTCCTCCAGGCGCCGGAGCCGGAAGGGAAGGGTGCCGGCACGGCCCGCCCGGCAAAGGGAAGCCTCGCCTTCTTCCTCATGATAGGGGCGGTTGTCGCCCTGGCATTCCTGAACCACCTCTTGAATTCCGGCGTGCTGGAGCAAAACGGGGGGACGCCCAACGCGCCGCTCATCTTCTTCGTGAACGTGGCGTTGCGCCTGCCGATGGGCACCCTCATGGGGTTTTGGGCGGACAGGGGGCGCTGGCATGTGGCGGTAGGCTTCCCGCTGGTCTTGATGATCGGCGGCTGTGCCGTCAGCCTCTTTGCGGGCGGCATCGTCGGCGACTATGCGATGCTGAGCGTATTCAACTGCGGCGGCGCGGCCATCGTCATGCTCGTCCATATCCTCGGGATGCAGACAGCGTTGTGGAGGAACCACAACGCCGTTGCCGCCTGCTTCGGCTCCTTGATGCATTTCACGATAGTCGCGTTCTTCGGTGCGGAGAAGTCCTACATGTCCCCCCAGGTCTTCGGGGAGTCCTGGCGCCAGCCCTTGACCTTCGCGGTGATAATCGCCGGGCTGCTCACCTTCTGGCTTATCATCCAGTTCCTCACCAACGAGCAGATACGCACAACGATACAGGACTTCTTGAGCGCCCACGGCGAGGCCGCGGCAAAGGGCTCGGCCGTCCAGGTGCCGAACGCGCCGCGTACCGAGGCCTCTGCCAACGCCTCCCTGCTTGAGGTGGGGCTCACACCGCAGGAGCAGAGGATCACCCTTCTCTTGATGGAGGGTTATACGAACTACGAGGTCTCCCGCAAGCTGCATATGCTCTCGGGGGACGTCGGCAGGCAGGTGAAGGCGATCCGCGAGAAGATAGGCGGCACGGGAGGTGTCGGCGCGACCATCGAGGCCATAGCGCAGGACTACGGCCTCACGAAGCGTGAGAGGGACATGCTGGGCTACCTGATGCGGTCTGCGGGCAACGGCGAGATCGCCTCCGAGCTCTTCATCTCAGAGGAGACGGTCAGGATACACGTGCGCAACCTGATGAGGAAGCTCCCCGTGCAGAAGCGGGCAGAGGTGGGCGCCTGGGTTGCCTCACGGGAGAAGGGCAAGGGCGGCGGGTAGCACTTCTTGGGGCCGGCTTGCCCGGTGCAATTGCGTTTACCGTGGGGTGTTGCTTGGGCGCGCCTTCCGGGGCGGGCTTGCTTCCCCCTCCATTCTTTGTCGGTGTTTTTCCTGATAGGGGCCGAACGGGTAGTCCAGTGCTAAAACTAACCCTGGCATTTTCCTCCCGGTGGTGTAGAGTCGGGCCATGATATGAAGAGGCCAGCAAAAGGCGGCGGTCGAGCCGTGCCACAATGAGGCCGGAGGCACTACGATAGGTATAAGGGGGAAGCGATGGCAACGGGTTTTTGTGCGAACTGTGGTGCGCCGAGACACCAGGCGTCGAATTTTTGTATGAACTGCGGGATGGCATTCGGCCCAGGCCCTGAAGTCTTCCCCCCGCCTCCGCCCACAAGGCAGCAGCAGGCATACCCGGCACGGACACAGCCGATGCCGTCCATGCAGTCGACGCAACCCATGCAACCGCCCATGCAATCGGCTGCGTCGGGCCCGCCGCGCCTGCCGGTGCAGCAGCAGCCCCTGCATCCCTCGCAGCCGACACAGCCGATGCCGTCCATGCAGCAACCGGCACCGGGCCCGCAGCCGCCTCCGCCTCCGCAGCCGCTGCAGCCCCAGTATAGGCAGCCTGCCCCCAAGCAGGGAAAGCCCCTCCCCAAGGGGGCGAAGGCCGGCATCGCCGCCGGCATCGCCGCCGCGGTCGCCGCCGTATTCCTCATCGGCCTCGGCGTATTTGCGCTTGCGGGCAGTAGCGGGGACGAGTACGTGGACGAGGACTGGGGCCTGCAAGGCCGGGGCGGCACGGGGGAGGTGGGCCCCGGCACGGGGGATTTTACAGAGCTGCTGGCAAGCGGCAGTGCGATACAGTACGACCGTGTGCTGTGCTGGGACCCGGAACTCGGCTGCGAGGCCGAGCGTTCCGTCGCCCCGGCGGGCTGGATTCCCGGCGGCCAGGTCAGATGGCTTATGCAAAGCGGGGCATCCCCGGCAACCAGGGAGTTCTATATCTGTGCGCCTGACTACAGCATGCAGGCGGGGTTGGTCGGGCCGGCAAGCTACGTCGAGCCTGACCCCCAGGTCGATTTTTACGAGGGGCAGTGGTCTGCCGACTACCTCTGCCCGATACGGTACTACCAAGACGCACAGACCCATGCCCAGAGCTTCTTCCAAGAATACCTGGGGCTGGGATATGCGGAAGTGCTCGATGTGAGCCCTCTCGACTATGAGGCCTCCCAGGCCTTGCAGTCCTATGTCGCGCTCATGCAGCAACAGGCAGATGCGGTCAAGGCGCAGATGCCCCCGTCCTCAGAGAACTGGGTCGATGTGTCTTGGAGCGGGGATGCTGCCGTGGTGACCCTGCGCTTCGAGGCTGACGCCATCACGTACAAGGCCAAGGTCCTGGCCATCGTCACCGCAGCCGAGTACACCTCTTACCTGACGGCGCCGCTTATCGGGCAGTTCTCGTACCGGGAGGTCAACTGGCAGACCCCGCTGGGAGTGTTTTACTATGTCGCCGAGGAAGGGAAGTTCGACGAGTGCGGGGTATATGCGGACATGTTCTTCTCGAACCTCTTGATAAACGAACAGTGGGCAGGCGCTGTCCGGCAGGTCTCCGACGAGATATTCGCAAACCACCTTCAAAACACCATCGACCAGATACGGGCGCGCACCGAGGCCTTGCAGCAGATCGGCTCGCAGGCCGTGGCGCAAAGCTCCCAGGACTACTACAGCTCGGCGATTGCGAACAGGAGCGAGTCACAGCACAAGGCGATGGACGGCTGGACGAACGTGATTGCCGGACGGGAGTATTTCGAGGGTGCGGACGGCGCCCCGGTACTGCTGGACAGCAGCTATTCGCATACCTATTCAAACGGCTCCGGCAGCTTCGTGCAGTCCAACGACTCCTTCGACCCGCCGTCAGGCTGGGGCGAAGTGAGCGGTTCTGCCATGTGGACGGATTGAGCAGGTGCGCAGCTCCCCGACGCGGCTCACCGACAAAGGAAAGGACACAGCCATGAACCAGTCAAAACCCAAGCTCTTCCCGGTACTCCTTGCAGCAGCCTTGGCCTTCTCCCTTACGGCCTGCGATGCCTTTGCGGGCTTGCCGGGCGGGCCTCCCAAAGTCGAGCCCTTGTCTGAGCTGGAGGATTGGGGTACGCTGGAATACTTCGAGTACCGTTTCGGCTCCTTCAACGAAGGACAGTGGGAGTACAGGATCGAGCGCAAAGAGGCGAAAGGGGAGGAAGGGAAAGGCGCTACCGAGCCGACCTGCCTTTTTACAACGCGGGGCTACAGCAGCGCGGACATGTATATGGAAGAATACGTCGATGCCAGCGTCTTGGACGACATCGCGCAGATCATCGCAGAGAACGGCATCCTTTCCTGGGACGGCTTCGAAAAGCGCGACCTGGACATCCTGGACGGCTTCGGTTTCCGCCTCGAAGCTGAGTTCACCGAAGGGGCGCTTTTTGCAACCGGCTATGAGAAGTACCCGAAGGACTACTCCCGGGGGCACCAAGCCCTCTCCAGCTACCTCGACGCCCTCGCCAGCTGACACACGGCCAACCCACGGATTCACGAGAACTCACGGGGACAGGTCCCGTGAGTTGGAAATTGTAGTGCGAAACCCCCGGAAACCTGTAGTGCGGAACCCACCAGAGATTTTTTACCGAGTTATCGCATCAAAAACGAACTTTAGGCGCCAGCTTCCAGGAGCGCCGCTTTGAAGTAGTTGTACATCTCGGGGGCGCTGCCCTCGAAGATGGCGGTGACGCGGCCTTCGGTGTCGATGATGACAGAATAGGGGATGCCGTTTGCCGGATAGAGGCGCGCAATCGCGTTGTCTTCGTCGAAGCCCCAGATGAAGTCGTAGCCCTTCTCCTGGATGAAGCGCTTCGCCGTGGCGCTGTCGTCACTTCGGGTGATTGCCAGTATCGCAACGTCGGGGTATTCCTCGGATATCTCTTGCATGTCGGGCATTTCCGTCAGGCAGTAGCCGCACCAGGTTGCCCAGAAGTTGAGGAGCACCGCGCGTCCCCGATAGTCGGAGAGCTTCGCCGTGGTGCCGTCGACGGTGCTGAACTCGAAGTCGGGGGCGAGGCCCCCCTCCTTGACGGCGCCTCCCGTGGTTTCCTCTGCGGCTGGGCCTCCCCCTGCGGCATCCTCGCGTGCCGTGTCGGCAGGGCCGTCCCCGGCGGCCGGGGGCCCAAAACATCCTGAAAGCCCGGCCGCAAGCAGCGTCCCGGCAAGCAGGGCACAGGCAAGTGCGCCCAACATCTTTCCCAGAAGGGCGTGGGGGCGTGTGGTCTCAGTCATGGTCGTGCCTTTCTTCTACCGTCGTCCTTTTCCGCCGCCCGTCTCGCCGCCCCCTCTTCCCCGGGGGCCAGGCGGCCTTTACTTTGTAGCATATCATGGAGCGTGAATCTTATGGCCCGCGTTTCGCAGCCCGGGGCGCAGTTTCCGCATTGGATGCACTCCCGGTCGCTCACCTGCCGTACATCGGCCTTGCAGGCGGTAAGGCAGGTGCCGCAGCCGCTGCACTTCCCCTCGTCCACCCGCCAGCGCACAAGGGCGAAGCGGTTGAAGAAGGAATAGAGGGCGCCCAGCGGGCACAGGAAGCGGCAAAAGGGCCGATAGACGAACAGTGCGGCCACCCCGAGCGCCGCTAAGAGGGCCACCTTCCAGTTGAAGAGCGCCCCGAGCATGATCCGGAGGTTGCTGTTCGCGGCAAGGAGCGGAATGCCCGCCTCAAGGGTCCCGGCGGGGCAGAGCCAGGCGCAAAAGGCGGGCGTCCCGACGCCGGTGGCAAAGAGCAGCGCTACCGGGGCGACGACGACAAGCCCGGCCAACACCAGGTACTTTCCCCAGGAGAACGCCCGCGACCAGGCGCCTTTGCCTATCTTCGGCAGCGGTGCCTTGTCGAGGGCATCCTGGATGAGCCCGAAGGGGCACAGCCAGCCGCATACCGTGCGCCCAAAAAGCGCACCGAAGGCGAGGATCGTGCCGACGATGTAGAAGGGCAGCCGTTGCCCGCTGCCGACCAGGGCTGCCTGCAGCGCCCCGAGGGGGCAGGCCCCGACGGCCCCGGGACAGGAGTAGCAGTTGAGCCCTGGGACGCAGACGCCTTTTAGGCTGCCTTGGTAGATGGTGCCGGTCGTGAAGCCCGTGAGGTTCAGGTTGTAGAGCAGCGCTGCCAGGAGCTGGACAAGGTGCCGCTTAAACTGCGCGGTAAGGGCCATGGGCTCACCCGACCCCGATGCACTCGTAGCAGATAAGCGACGCCTTCCGCAGGGTGTCCGCAAAGCCGCCCTGGGCGGTGCCTACTGCGATGAGAAGGATTCCTATTGCTAAGACGAGCAGCCAGAGCGGCGGGTGTTTTTTCAGCTTGGACATGGGCTCAGAGTGGGCTCAAGGCTTTCTGCGAAGGCCCTGCCGACCTTTCTTTATGAGCAGGGTGCCGCCTGCGATGGTCAAGAGGCCCGGGCCGGGGAGCACCAGCAAGGGGATGCCCACCAAGGTGAGCGCCCCGCCGGCGACGAGTGCGGCGGCAGAGCCGATGCGGCCGCTCGTCTTGACGATGGGCTTTGGTGGCTCGATGATATACCCGTTGTAGACATCCCCCTCGATGACCCTCACCACGGGGGGCACACCGGCCGTCGGCACGGAGTAGGTGCCTTGCTGGGGGGTGTTGGTGGCGGTAGATCCCACGGATAAGCCTTTCTTTCGTTTCGGAAGTGTGCGTAGCCCCGCCGATGCTTGCGGTGTCGGCACAGGGCGTGTTCGGGAGCTTTGCCTGCCCCGATGCCGAGGCCGTGCGAGGCTGCCGCGTTTGTGCCCGCCGTGCGAGGCTGCCGCGCCTGCGCCTGCCGTGCGAGGCTGCCGCGCCTGCGCCCGGGGGAGAGCGCCCGTGGCATGATTATAGGGAAGCGGCGCCGGTAACGGGGAATAGTGCGACGAACGGCAACAAGCCGTTAATGAAAACCCACGAATATGTTATTATTCCCACAAATCAAAATAGCGGGCTAGGGGGGTCGGGGGGACCAAATGGGTAAATTCAAGATTTTCTTGTCATGTGCGCTCTGCCTCGCCATTGCGCTCTTCACTCCGCTTCCGAATGCCTGGGCCGACCCGGCCGACAGGGGGGACGGGGACCTGTCCGGGCCGCCCGCTGCTGAAGCAGGTGCCGAAAGCGGGCAGGCCGCGATCGACGCCGCGACCGACGCCGCCGGTGCCGCAGGCGAAGGGGGCGCTGACGGGCAGGGCCAAGGCGAAGGCCTGGCGCAAGACGACACACCGGGCGTTGACGCCCCTGCCCCCGGGCAGGCACCCGCGCAAACGCCTGGGCACGATGCACCTGAGCAGTCGGCGGCCTCCGACGGCGGCGACGGCGGCGACGAGGGAGCTGGCGACGACGCCACAGGCCTTACTCCCGCCGCCGCGACCTACACGATAGAGTACCGCGCCCACGTCGCCATGGCCGGCTGGCAGGGCTGGGTCGCCGGCGGCAAGGCTGCCGGCACCACCGGCAAGTCGCGCTCGATAGAGGCGCTTGAGATCAGGCTCAAGGGCACCGGGCTCACGGGCTCGGTGGAGTACCGCGCCCACGTGCAGAACCGGGGCTGGATGGGCTGGGCCGCCGACGGCGGGACGGCCGGCACCACCGGCAGGGCCCTGCGCACGGAGGCCGTCCGGATACGGCTGACCGGCGAGCTCGCCGAGGCCTACGACGTCTACTACCGCGCCCACTCCCAGAACCTCGGCTGGCTCGGCTGGGCGGCAAACGGCGAGCCCGCCGGCTCGGAGGGCTACGCCTACCGCATGGAGGCTGTCGAGGTGCGCCTGGTCGAGAAGGGCGGCGCCGCCCCGGCCCCGGCGGCGGGGCCGGCCTTCAAGAGGCCGCCCATGGAGCTCCGCGCCCGCGCCCACGTGCAGAGCGCCGGCTGGCAGGGCTGGGCCGCCGAGGGCAAGACCTGCGGCACCACGGGGCGCTCCCTGCGCATGGAGGCGCTCTGCCTCCAGGTGGCCAACACGGACCTCGCAGGCTCGGTGGAGTACCGCGCCCATGTGCAGGGCGAGGGCTGGCAGGGCTGGAGGGCCGACGGCGCCGTCGCCGGCACCACCGGCAGGGCCCGCCAGGTCGAGGCCGTGCAGGTGCGCCTGACCGGCGAGCTCGCCGGGGCCTACGACGTCTACTACCGCGCCCACTCGTCGAGCCTGGGCTGGCTCGGCTGGGCGAGAAACGGCGAGTCCGCCGGCACCGCCGGCCTGTCCTGCCGCTTGGAGGCCGTCCAGGTGCGCCTCGTCGAGAAGGGCGGCAAGGCCCCGGGCGCCACGGCCAGCCCCTCCCTCGGGCTCACCTGCACCTCCCAGGCGAAGGCCGCCGGCGCGGGCTGGCTTCCCGAGGGCGCGGGCAGGCGCGTCGTGGGCACGACCGGCCAGTCGCGGCGCATGGAGGCCTTCAGGCTCTCGGTCGCCGGCAGCGTCCCCGGCGGCGTCGAGTACAGCGCCCACGTCCAGGACATCGGCTGGACCGGCTGGGCCAGGGATGGCGCCGTTGCCGGCGCCGAGGGCCAGAACAAGCGCGTCGAGGCCGTCCGCATCCGCCTGACCGGCGAGATGGCAAGCTATTTCGATATCTACTACCGGGCCCATTCGGCGAACTGGGGCTGGCTCGGCTGGGCGAAGAACGGCGAGAGCGCCGGGACCCACAAAATCGGGTACGCCCTCGAAGCCTTCGAGGTTGCCGTCGTCGTCAAGGGGTCCCCCGCTCCGGGTTCGACGAGCAACGCGTTTTGCGACAAGCCGCCCATCCCCGCAACGCATGCGGCGATGCACAAGAGGGTCGCCAACTTGTCGAGTTCGACGAACTGGCTGATAGCAATAGACTCGACCAACTGCCTGGTCGGCGTGTACTACGGGTCGAAGGGCAACTGGACGAACAGGTATATGTGGAAGTGCTCCCCGGGCGCGAGGTCGACTCCGACCGTCAAGGGCCTCTTTTCCGTTGGCAGCAGGGGCTATGTCTTCGGTTCGGGCTTCTCCTGCTACTACTGGACGCAGTTCTACGGCGATTACCTGTTCCATTCGGTCCTTTACTATCCGGGCACGCGCACCATCATGGATGGAAGGATGGGCGTTCAGGCATCCCACGGGTGTGTGCGCCTCGACATCAACAATGCGAAGTGGATATACGACAACATCCCGTCGCGAACGGCGGTTCTGTCGTACTGATGCCGTACTGATTTTGTCGCGCTGACAAGGGAGAGGGTAGGGAGGTTCCCGGAAGGAGGGGGCACGCGTGCATGTGTGCCCCCATATTTTCGCACCCACGGCGCAAGGCGATGTGCAGGGCGATGCAGGCAGCAGCGCAGGGGACGGCGCAGGGCGACATAGGCGGTGATGCGGGGGATGCATTCTCTTTCGATAATCAAGGATTTCTCGGGGTGGGCGCTGGGTTTTTACGTTAAACTATCGCAATCACCTTTGACGGTATTCACGAGGGCGGCTTCGGTGTTCAGCCGGGGTTTGTCTTGAAGATATGTTGAAGCAAGGTTCGACGCGGCTTGTGCCCCGAATGCCGGGGCACGCAACCCGCACAAGGTGAAAGGTTGGTGGTCAATATGGCAGCTCCTGCTACTGAACATGTGCGCAATATCGCACTGGTTGGGCAAGACGGCGCCGGCAAGACTTCCCTCGCGGAAGCGATGCTCTACGTTTCAGGGAAAACCGCCCGCATGGGCACGACCCACGACGGGAAGTCCTATCTCGACTACGATGCGGAAGAAATCAAGCGCAAGTTCACGATCGGGACGTCTATTGCGCCAATCCCCTACAAGGACTTCAAGATAAACCTGCTCGACACGTCGGGCCACCCCGACTTCGTGGGCGACACGCTGGCGACCATGCAGGCGGCGGAAATGGCCCTCTTCGTGGTCGATGCCGTTGCGGGGCCGCAGGTCATGACCACCAGGCTGTGGCACGAGGCGTCGAAGATGCGCCTGTGCCGCGCGGTCTTCATCAACCACATTGACCGCGAGCATGCGAACTTCGACGCGGCAATGGCAACCCTCCATGCGCGTTTCGGGTCCCGCCTGGGTGCCGTGACCATCCCCATCGGCGTCGATGCCGACTTCAAGGGCGTTATCGACGTCATCCGCATGAAGGCCCGCCTCCATCCGGCAGACAGCGAAACGGAGATCATCGAGGACATCCCGGCCGACTACCTCGACGCGGCGCAGGCCGCCCGCGACAAGCTGTGCGACCTTGTTGCCGAGGCCGACGACGAGCTGATGCTGAAATACCTCGACGGGGAAGAGCAGCTGACGCAAGAGGAGGTCGAGTCGCTTCTCGACAAGGCTATCGCGCAAGAGATATTCATCCCGGTGTTCGTCGGCTCGACCATCATCAAGCAGGGCATCGAAGGCCTCATGGAGGATATCTCCACCTATTTCCCCTCGCCGCGCTCGCAGGGGAACTTCTCCCTGGAAAGCGGCGATGCGGTCACCATCGACGAGGGCGGGGAGCCTGCCTGCTTCGTGTTCAAGACCCTCTCGGACCCCTTCGTGGGGCGTATCAGCTTCGTCAAGATCATTTCCGGCGTGCTTGAGCCGGGCATGGAGCTCATCAACGCGCGCACGGGCAAGAAGGAGCGCCTGGGCCACCTCTACACCATGATGGGCAAAGAGGTGACCGACGTGAAGGCCGCGAAAGCGGGCGACATCATCACGATCCCGAAGCTGGGGGAGACCCGCACGGGCGACACGCTCTCGAAGTCCGGCTCGCTGGCTGTCGAGCCCCTGGCCCTGCCGCGGCCGCTCTACCCCGTTGCCCTTGAGGCGGCGAACAAGAACGAGGAAGACAAGCTGGGGTCCTTCCTGGCAAGGCTTTCCGAGATGGACCCGACGGTCAGCATCACCCGCAACGAGGAGACCCACCAAACGCTGCTTACCGCCATGGGCGAGACGCAGGTCGAGACCATCCTTTCCCGCATGAAGGAGCAAGGCGGTGTCGAGGCGAAGCTCATCCCCGTGCGCGTGCCCTACCGCGAGACCATCCGCAAGGTCGCAGAAGCACAGGGCCGCCACAAGAAGCAGACGGGCGGCGCCGGGCAGTTCGGCGACTGCTGGCTGCGCCTTGAGCCCAACCCGGGCGGCGGCTACGAGTTCTTGGACGAGATCGTCGGCGGCAGGATCCCGCGCGGCTTCATCCCCGCAGTCGACAAGGGCGTGCAGGACACCATGAGGGAAGGCTTCCTAGCCGGATACCCGATGGTCGACGTCAAATGCGCGGTCTATGACGGCTCCTACCACGCGGTCGACTCGAACGAGATGGCCTTCCGCACGGCGGCACGCATCGGCTTTCGGGCGGCCTGCGAAAAGGCGAACCCCACCCTCCTTGAGCCGATGGCGAACATGGACATCACCGTCGGGGAGGAATATGCCGGCTCGGTCATGGGCGACATCTCCACGCGCCGCGGCCGCATTATCGGCACCGACTCCAACGACGCGGGTAACACCGTCATCAAGGTGCGGGTGCCCTATGCCGAGGTGGTCACCTACACCAAGGACCTCCGCTCGATCTCACGCGGAAGCGGCTCGTATGCGATCGAGGTCGAAGGCTATGAGGAAGCCCCCGGCGACGTGACGAAGAAGCTGGTAGAGGAATACCAGGCCTCGCGTGCCGCCGGAAACTAGAGCACAAAAGGGACGTTCCTTTTTGTGCGAGTCCCGCTGACATGCCAGTCAGCGGGACTTTTTAATCACCCTGAGATCAGGCGTGCGCCAGGTACTCGTCTATTGCCTCCCGCAAGGCCTTCGAGCGATCGAGGCCCCTGTCCACCCCACAAGGTCGGAAGGTCAGGAAAGGGACCTCTGCGCGGCTTGGACCACATGCTTGACGAGGACGCTGGTGGTGACGGTGCCGACCCCGTCGGGAACCGGGGTTATGGCGTCCACGATGGCGCAGGCAGCGTCGAAGTCGACATCGCCTGCGAGCGAGCCCCCTTCGGCTACGTTGATGCCGACGTCGAGAACCACCTGCTCGGGGGCCAGGTAGTCCGCCCCGAGCATCCGCGCGCGCCCGACGCAGGCGACAAGGACGTCGGCCTCGCGGCAGGCCTTCTTAAGGTCGGCCGTGCGGGAGTGGGCGACCGTGACCGTCGCATGGCGGCCAAGGAGCATCATCGCCGCCGGCTTCCCGACGACGAGGCTGCGCCCGACAACGACGGCGCGCCTGCCTTCCAGCCCAAAGCCGAAGTGGTCGAGTATCTCCATGCAGGCCTGGGCCGTGCAGGGGGCGAACCCGACGTCGGCCCCGGTGAACACGCCCGCTAAGGAGAGGTCGGTGATGCCGTCGACGTCCTTCCGGGGGTCGAGCGCGTTGCGTGCCGCACCCTCGTCGAGGTGTTGGGGCAGGGGGCGCAGCATCAGCACGCCATGGACCGCGCCATCGGCATTGAGGCCTGCAACCACGTCCAGCAGCGCCTCCTGGGAGACCCCCTCGGGAAGCACCACGTTCTTGACGCCCACGCCCACCTTCTCGGCGCGCTTCGTGGCGGCGCGCTCGTAGGAGATGTCGTCCCCTTGCTCCCCGACGCGCAGGATTGTGAGCATCGGGTCGATACCCGCTGCCTTCAGCTGCTCGACCTGCGCCGCGACCTCCCTGTTCATGGTATCAACGACTTCGGCGCCTTTGAGGATGCGTGCCATGCGTACCTCCTACTCAAAGCGGGCGGCAATGTCGGCAAAGACCTTGTCCGCAGTCTCAAGGGAGCCGTCCAGCATCGCCTTCGCCCGCGCGTTTGCCGTGTGCGCATAGCTGCGGTCGGCCATCAGCTTCGTGTTGACGAATACGTTGAGGCTGGCGGCCTGCAGCGCCGCCTTGCAGCAGGCAACGCCGCACCCCACGTCGCTGGCCGCCAGGGAACTGCCCTTCCGGGCGAAGTCGGCGTGCAGGTCGATAGCCTCGCAGCAGGCCTGCATGATGGCGAGGGGGACGTCGCAGCACTCCCGCAGGCAGGCCTCCATGACCCGCTGCCTCTCGGCCTTCTCTTCCTCGGTGCCCCGCCTCATGCCCCAGGCGCGGGAAAGCGGCTCGAAGGCCTCGGCGTCCTTTTCCGCGAGGTCGAGCAGGTGTCGCTGCAGGCCGTCTGCCCGGGACTTCATCTCGACGATGTCGGCTTGTACGGCGGCATACTTCTCTTTCCCCAGCGTGAGGCTCCCCACCATGTTCCCGAGCGCCATGCCGATGGCGCCGACAAGGGCAGCTGCCCCGCCGCCGCCCGGCACCGGCGCCTTCGAGGCAAGCGCCTCGACAAAGGCCTCGCAGGCCAGTCCGGTGAAACGCATGTCCTCTTTCAGTGGGGAAGCCATCACAGCCCTCCTTCGCAGGGTACCTGGGCACCCTCTCACATAAGCACCTGCGTGCTTTTCCAACACGGCATTCAGCCGAAGGCCGGGCTAGAACAGGCCCGATATCCTTCCCTCGGCATCGACGTCGATCCTCTCCGCGCTCGGGGCCTTCGGCAGGCCCGGCATGGTCATGATGTCACCCGTCAAGGCGACGATAAAGCCGGCTCCGGCGCTCACCTTCAAGCTGCGTACCGTGACCTTGAAGCCGCGGGGGGCGCCCAGGAGCGCTGCGTCGTCCGAGAAGGAGTACTGCGTCTTGGCCATGCAGACGGGGTACTCCCCGAAACCGAGCCCGGCCAGCACCGACAGCTGTTTTTTAGCAGCGGCCGTGAACTCGACGGCCTCGGCGCGATAGACCCGCCGGGCGATGGCCTCTATCTTGTCCTCGATGGTCGAGTGCGCCTCGTAGCAGAAGCTGAAACCGTTCGGCTCCTGTGCCAGGCGGACGACCTCTTCGGCAAGCGCGATGCCGCCTGCGCCGCCCTTGGCCCAGACCTCGGAGAGCGCGACGTTCACGCCCAGCGCCCGGCACCTGTCCTCGACGAGCTTGAGTTCGGCTGCCGTGTCGGTCGGAAACGCGTTGAGGGCGACGACTGCGGGGAGCCGGAAAACCTGCGTGATGTTCTCCACATGCTGGAGCAGGTTCGGGAGGCCCGCTTCGAGCGCCGCAAGGTTTTCCTCGCCGAGGTCGGCCTTGGCGACGCCGCCGTGGTTCTTGAGCGCCCGGACCGTTGCCACGACGACGACCGCAGAGGGCCTGAGCCCGGCCATGCGGCACTTGATGTCGAGGAACTTCTCGGCACCGAGGTCGGCGCCGAAGCCGGCCTCGGTCACGCAGTAGTCGCCGAGGCTGAGGGCAAGGCGGGTGGCGACGACCGAGTTGCAGCCGTGGGCGATGTTCGCGAAGGGGCCGCCGTGGACGAGGGCGGGCGTCCCCTCAAGGGTCTGCACGAGGTTGGGCTTCAAGGCATCCTTGAGCAGCGCGGCCATGGCGCCCTGGGCCTTCAGGTCGGCGGCGGTCACCGGCGCGCCGAGGCGGTCGTAGGCCACGATGATCCGTGCAAGGCGCTCCTTCAAATCGGCGATGCCCGACGCCAGGCACAGTATCGCCATTACCTCGCTCGCCACGGTGATGTCGAAGCCGTCCTCGCGCGGGACGCCGTTCGCCTTTCCCCCGAGGCCGCAGGCGATGTTGCGCAGTTGGCGGTCGTTCATGTCGACCGCACGCTTCCAGGTGATGCTGCGCACGTCTATGTCGAGCGCGTTGCCCTGTTGGATGTGGTTGTCGAGCAGGGCGGCAAGCAGGTTGTTCGCCGCACCGATGGCATGGAAGTCGCCCGTGAAGTGCAGGTTGATGTCCTCCATGGGAACGACCTGGGAATACCCGCCGCCCGCCGCGCCGCCCTTGACCCCGAACACCGGCCCGAGCGACGGCTCGCGAAGCGCCACGACGACCTTCTTGCCCAGCCTGGCAAGCGCGTCGGACAGGCCGACGGTCGTCGTGGTCTTGCCTTCGCCCGCGGGGGTGGGGTTGATGGCGGTCACCAGGATGAGCCTGCCCTCGGATGCGGCGTCGGGCGCGGGGGCGTAGCCGACCTTGGCCTTGTAGTTGCCGTACAGCTCAAGGGAGGCGGGGTCGATGGAGAGCTTCTCCGCGATCTCGGTTATGGGACGCGGCTTGGCTGCTTGGGCTATCTCGATGTCTGAAAGCATGGCCTTCCCTCCTTGGTTCCTCATGCGGGCTTCGCTTGAGAAAGTGCGTCTTTTAGCCGATTTTCCATGATACCGCCTGTCAGGGCCCTCGATACTCCTTATAGTGGATATGTTCAGTGAACACTATAGCAAGGCTTCTTGCCTGCGTCCCTTGCTGCACAAGATACCCACCCTCTAGAAAAGGGACCGGCAACACGGAGCACAGAGAGGAAAACACCATGCGATCGACCATCTTCAAGGCCTGCGCCGCGCTCTCCCTGGCGGCTGCCCTCCTTACGGCAGCCGCCTGCTCGCAGGGGGGTGCCACGCACCCGGGAGGCGCCACGGACGGGCCCGGGGCAGGGGGAGAGGGCATGGTGCCGACCACCGTTGAGGTCATGGCCATCAAGGGCCCGAGCGGCATCGGCATGGTCAAGATGATGGACTCGCCGCCGAGCGCCGCCGACGACATAACCTTCAACTACCGGCTCGCGGGAAGCCGTCCCGACGAGGTGGTCGCCGCCCTGTCGAGCGGGTCGGTTGACATCGCCGCCCTGCCCACCAACCTTGCCGGGAACCTCTACCAAAAGACTTCGGGCGACATCCGCCTGATCGCGCTCATCACCTACGCCAACCTCTTCCTGGTCGAGGCCGGGACAGCAATCGAGGGCATGTCCGACCTTGTCGGCAAGACCATCCACGCAAGCGGCCAGGGCGCCAACCCCCAGTACATCCTCGAATACCTGCTCCAGGAGGCGGGGCTCGCCCCCGGCACCGACGTGGCTATCGAGTGGCACACCGAGATGAGCGAGCTTGCGGCGCTGCTCGCCTCGGGGCAGATCGACATCGCCCTCATGCCCGAGCCCTTCGTGTCCACCGTCCTCGCGAAGAACAGCCAGGCGAGGGCTGCGCTCGACCTCAACGGCCTGTGGAAGGAGGCGACGGGCTATCCCCCGGTCATGACCGCTGTCGTCGCACGCACCGACTTCGCCGAGGGCAACTCGACCGCCGTCTCCCTCTTCCTGGACGGCCTCGGGCAGTCCATCGCCTGGGTGCAGGCGAACCCCGCAGACGCGGCGGCCCTCTGTGTCGCCCATGACATCATGGCCGACGCTTCGATAGCCCAGGCCGCGATACCCCGCTCTGGACTGGTCTTTATCGAGGGAAACGACATGAAGGCCCCCCTTATCAGCTATTTCAGCATCCTGGAGGCCGCAAACCCGGCATCCATCGGTGGCAGCCTCCCCGATGACGCCTTCTTCTACCAGAGGTAGAACAGGCAGGTGCAAACCTCCGTCCTTGCGGGAAGCAGATGGCTGAAAAAAGCGAACATACCACCAACAGGCAGCGCACCCACCGGGCATGGCTGCCTCGTGAGCGACCCTCTTCGCTGTGGGCAAGGATCGCCCGCACCGCACTCGTCTTCGCGGTGCTCATAGCGCTGTGGTGGCTCGCGTCACTCCTTGTTGCAAAGACGCTCATCCTCCCAACCCCGCTTCAAGTCCTCGTGCGTCTCGGCGAACTCGTCTTCGAGGCTGTGTTCTGGAAGAGCGTGCTGGCAACCTTGGGGCGCATCCTCCTTGGCTTCTGCGCGGGGATGGCCCTCGGCGCCCTTTTCGCCTTCGCCATGTACCGCCTTGAAGCCGCAAACCTCGTGTTTGCGCCGCTGATCCGCATCATTCAGGCGACCCCCATCGTTTCCTTTATCCTCATCGCCCTCATCTGGCTGCCAACCAACGCCCTTCCTGTTGTCATATCGGGCATGATGGTGTTGCCCATTGCCTGGTCGAGCATCGCAGGCGGGCTGAAAAGCATCAACCGCAACATCCTCGAAATGGCAAGTGTCTTCCGTATCGGGCGTGCGCGGATGCTTGCGAAGGTATTCCTCCCGGCGCTCAGGCCCTCCATTACTGCCGCTGCCATCAGCGGCATCGGGCTTGCCTGGAAGTCCGGGATCACCGCAGAAGTGCTCGCCCTGCCCGCCCTTGCCATCGGGCGCGGCATCTACAACGCGAAAATCTACCTGGAAACCCCCGACCTTTTCGCATGGACCCTCGTTGTCATCGCCTTGAGCTTCGCCCTTGAGGCAGGCTTCAAGGCCCTCATGCGCCCTTCGCCGCCCCGCGCAGGGCTTGCTGCCGACCACAGCGCTGCCCCTGCGGTGCTGCCTGCGGCACTACCTTCGGATGCGCAGCACACGGGGGGTGGGCGCCATGCGGGCTGAGCAGCTTCGACTTGAGCACATAGACGTCTCTTTCGGAGGCGCCCGCGTGCTTGCCGACTTCAACCTTGCCTTCCCCGAAAGCGGCTTCGTTTGCATCACCGGCCCCTCAGGCAGCGGGAAGACCACCTTTCTCAAAGTGATTGCGGGGCTTGTCGAGCCCGACGGCGGCACGGTAGGCGGCATCGACAAAACCCGCCTTGCCATGATGTTTGCCGAAGACCTGCTCCTTGATTGGCTGAGTGTTGAGAAGAACATCGCGCTGGTCGTGAAAGACCTGTCCCGCATGTCTTCGGCGTGCTCCCAGGCACTTGAGGCCGTCGAGCTCACCGGGTACAACAGGCACTATCCTGCCGAGCTCAGCAAGGGCATGCAGCGCCGTGTCGCCCTTGCGCGGGCGCTTGCTTTTGATGGCGACGTGCTCCTGCTCGACGAGCCCACCGTGAACCTCGACAAGCGCCTTGCCGCCGACATCATGGCACGCATCGCCGCCCAGCGCACGGGCCGCCTGACCATCTGCGTCACCCACGACCCCGACCTCATGCAAGGCCTCGCCACCCACACCCACCACTTCACCGGCCCGCCCCTTACCCCGGCCTAGGGTGAAAACCTTAACTTTGCCAGACTAGGCAAACCTCACTGGGTGGACAGAAGATATGAGGGGACGGTACTGTGTCCGTTTTTGGGCTTGCAGAAAGCGCAACGATGCAGGAGCGAAGTGGACACAGTACCGTCCCCTGTCCACCCGTCCGGACGAAAAGTTTGACCGGGAATCGAGCCGACTTTCCGTCTGCGCCTCGGCAAAATCTGGTTGGTGCCAGAAAGAAGCGGCCGCCGGAGGTTTTTAGCGAGTTATCGCATCAAAAACGAACTTGTGTACGGATTTTGCGCCTCTTTTTGCGGAAAGGGCCATAAATTCACGCCAAAACGCCATTTTGACGTGAATTCACGGCGATCTCATGCCAAAATCAATACACAAGTTCGTTTTTGATGCGATAACTCCCGAAATCGTGCAAAACGGGCGAAGCGGGAGTGCGCCGCGGGGGGGGGGGGGGGGGGGGCGGGGGGCCCCTGGGGCCCGGGGGGAAACCCCGGGGGAGGGGCGCCCCCCCCCCCCCCGGGGGGCGGGGGGGCAAGGGGCGGAGG
>Ga0082212_10000481_pt1 | contig 57769 bp, 47 predicted proteins | sample TergutNt197P3_FD_71548 | JGI IMG/M metagenome (GOLD analysis project Ga0082212, IMG submission 71548) | Neocapritermes taracua P3 segment gut microbial communities from Petit-Saut dam, French Guiana - Nt197 P3 | ecosystem: Host-associated > Arthropoda: Insects > Digestive system > Gut ... | reverse complement strand
TATCTCGTTTATGAACTGGAATCAGCGGCGCTACAATTTCCCAAAATTTATCAGAAACTTCCCAAGATTTTATGCTCATATGCTTTTCTCCGTTGAAGAAAAGCATACTGGAAAATCTAGAAATGTCTAGTTATTTATGGATAGGCCCTTAGGCACGATGTATGCGATGGGGGAAGGTGTACCGCAGGATAGTTTCGAAGCTGTAAAATGGTTTCAAAAGGCCGCTGATCAAGGGCATGTTGAGGCACAAACCAGCGTAGCCCTATCACACATACTCGGAGAAGGCGTGATGCGCGACAAAGAAATAGGTTGCGGCAAGCTACGCCCGCTTGCTGAGCAGGGGAACAGGCGTGCTGTTAACATCTACAACAAACACTGCGCTAATTGATATTCCCGCGTCTTTCAGGAGTAATATGAAAAAATTTACAATCGTCAATCTAATCCTACTTCTTGTTCTAATTGTGGCGTTGACAGCATCTAGGCTACTCGCCGCGCAAAATGCCTTAGATTTCGTGGCAATACAAAAAACCGCTGAACAAGGGGATGTCGATGCGCAATTCACGTTGGGGGCAATGTATCATATTGGCCAAGATGTGCCACAAGATCATGCCAAGGCTATGCAGTGGTACCAAAAAGCTGCGGAACAAGGGCATGCCGTAGCTCAATTTGTTTTGGGCGGGGCGTATGCCTCCGGGCAAGGAGTGCCGCAGGATCACGCCAAAGCGGTGCAATGGCTCGAAAAAGCCGCCGGGCAAGGGGATGCCCACGCGCAATATGCTTTGGGCGACATGTATCGCGTAGGGCGAGGAGTACCGCAAGATGCAGCTAAGGCTATTCACTGGTTCCAAAAAGCCGCCGAACAAGGAAATGTTTACGGGCAAGTCAATTTAGGAGGAATGTATGCATCCGGTCAGGGTGTGCCACAAAATCATGCCAAGGCTGTACAATGGTTTGAAAAAGCCGCTGGGCAAGGAGATGCTAAAGCGCAATATATTTTGGGCGTGATGTATATGCGCGGAGAGGGTGCAATCCAAGATAAACAAAAGGGGTGCGGCCTACTACGCGCCTCTGCTGACCAAGGGAATGAGACAGCCATTAAAGTATATAATGATTTTTGCATCGCGAAATAAGCAGATACCGCAACACTATGTCTTAAGACGTCATACCGGCCTGTTTTCATCCGCAAATAATAGGGGGCCGTTTTTGGGTTTCAAAAAATTGATTAAAATAGCTTTTTATCTTGCTGGGCGGGCTACTTTGGTCTGCGTGTGCCGTATGGGTAGCTATTTTTGACGCCCACGCTTGGGGTGATACATTTCTACTGTCTAAGAATATTTGTCCAAAATCGGTCAGAAAAATTTTTTCCAATCCGGTGATTTATTGGGTATTTCAATGGGTATTAATAAAAGCAAACAACGATAAAATTATTTTATATCGCTATAATAGCCTATCAGTTTGTTGTCAGACAAGGAAGGCGAGTTTTTTGTGACGGGAGTGTACTCTTATGGTACTCGACCGGAACAAAAAACGAAGCCTGACGAAGTATCACGGCAAACTGTGCCACTACCCGGTTGACGCGGGGCTGTCGTGCGCACTACATACGGCGTATGCCGCTTTTTTCAGCGCGGCGTCCAAGGCAGGAGGAGAAAGCATGTCCCGTCAGAACGCCCCCCGACAGAATGCCCCCCGACAGAATGCCATAGACCAGCTCTCTCCCCAGGAATCCTGGCGGATGTTCCGGATCATGGCCGAAGTTGTCGAGGGCTTTGATACGCTGCACAATCTTGGCCCGTGCGTATCCATTTTCGGCTCATCCCGCACCCGGCGGGACGATCCCCTGTACGCAGAAACGCAAGCCGTGGCCAGCGCCCTGGTCGAGAACGGCTACGGCGTGATCACCGGCGGCGGCCCCGGCATGATGGAAGCCGGCAACAAGGGCGCCACGGAGGCCGGCGGCGTGTCCGTGGGTCTGCACATCGAGCTGCCGACCGAACAGGGCTTGAATGCGTACGTCAAGACCCGCTGCGCGTTCAAATACTTTTTCGTGCGCAAGCTCATGTTCGTCAAGTACGCCATCGCCTATGTGGTCATGCCGGGCGGCATGGGCACTGTGGACGAATTGTCCGAAGCCTTTGTGCTGGCCCAGACCGGGCGCATCAAACCCTTGCCGATCATTTTGTACCGCCGCGACTACTGGCAGGGTCTGCTCGATTGGCTCGGCGGCGCCATGGCCGGCCACGGCTTCATCCGGAAAGAGGAAGTGGAGGATCTGATCACGGTCTGTGAGACGCCGGCGGAGGTGGTGCACACCATCCGCAGCCGGGTCATTGCCTGACATGCTCGCGGACCGGGGGGCGGCCATCCGGCCCGGCGCGTTGTGGGGTCCTGTGCCGCCGCCTCCTCCGGGTTGGACCTGGGAAAGCCTGATGGACAGAGCTTTGGCATTGGCCCGTTCCAATCTGGCGCGGGACGAGGTGCCGGTGGGCGCCGTGGTGGTCGCGGCCGACGGGCGTTTGATCGGCGAGGCGGCCAATGCCCCGCTTGGGCGGAACGATCCGACCGCCCACGCCGAAGTGCTGGCCCTGCGCGCGGCAGGCGGATCTCTCGGCAATTGCCGCCTGCCGGGCTGCGTGCTGGTGGCGACGCTTGAGCCGTGCCTGATGTGCGCGGGCGCTCTGGTGCAGGCCAGGGTGGAGGGGCTGGTGTACGGCGCCCTGGACGCCAGGGCCGGGGCTGTGGTTTCCAGGCTGCACGGCCTGGATTTGCCCCGGCAGGAGCATAGGATCTGGCACATGGGCGGTGTGCGCGGACAGCTCTGCGCCGATTTGCTGCGCGATTTTTTTGCTGTGCGGAGGAATTGACATGGGACGACTGCGGGAAATGCTCACAGCAGCCAGACACAGCCGCAAGGCCCGGCTGGCTTTGATCGGGCTGGCCGTCGTGGGGGTCGTGCTGGCCGGGGTGGCGTTGTATCTGTACAAACGGGCGGCGACCGTTGAATATGCCGTCAGGCAGATCAACGAGGCCGTGGCTGCGGGTGAAGTGGAACAACTGGAACGATGGGTGGACTTTGCCGGCCTGTCGGACAGATTGGCCGCGTCCATGGCCGGGGTCCAGCCGGGTGCGGGGCAGGACGCCAGGCAGCGCTACCGGAGCATCGTGCAGCACAAGTTGCAGGAAGTGTTCGCCAAGGGAGGGGGCGGACACGGCGGCGGCGGTGGTCTTGGAGGCGGGCACGGCGGCGGCAGCCCGGCCGGCGCTCCGGTTCATATTCCGGACCAGATTGTGCCCATGGAAGACGAAGTTTTTGACATCCTGAAAAAGCCGATCCGGATCGTGCCGCAGAATTTGTTGGAGCAACTCAAGGAACGCCCCCTGACCATCCAGGTCCAGGACGAGGATATGGCCATCCTGTCGACCACGGTGGAACATGCCGCGCTCAAGCAGGACTTTGTGTTGCGCCTGGTCATGCGCCGCACGGACCAGGGCTGGCGGCTGAACAGCTTTGGCAACAGCGATCAACTGGTGGGCGGTTTTTTGAACCGGATCAGCGAATTGCAGACAGTGGCCCTGGAGGCCTTCGAGCAGGAAAACGATCGCCAGAGACTGCTCATGGACACCTATTACTCCGTTGATGCCTGCCAGGCGGCTGTGTTTCCGCCCGATGCGGCCGGGGTGGCGCGCCTGCGCATCACCTTGAAAGGCAACAACCTGGGCGAGCGCGATATGCTCACCTCGGGCATGCTTTGCGAGATGTTCGACCGGAGCGGCGCGAAGCTTGCATCGTTGCGCCTGGAAAACAACAGGGTGGTGGCGGCCGGGGGAGCGTTTGAACACGCCTGGTTCTATAATTTTGAAGAGCAGTATGCGGAAGTGAAAGCGCTGATCGCCGCCGGCACGGTGCGTTGCGTGGCCACGCCCACGGCGGTGTCGCTCGGGCGCGGGAGCATGTTGCACCTGCGCAACGCGAAGGATTTTCCCGGCGTGCGGCTGGAGTAGAAAAAGCCCCGGCGCGGCGTTCGTGCCGTTTGATGCGGCATTGGCATCAGAGCCGCGCGGCCACGATCTCGCCGAATTCCTTGCAGCCCACGGTCGTGGCGCCGGGCATCTGCCGCGCCAGATCGGCGGTCACGCGCCTGCCCGCGACGGCTTGGGCCACAGCCGTCCGCACCCGCCTGCCGGCCTCGGGCCAGCCCATGTATTCAAGCATCATGGCCCCGGAGAGGATCAGGCTGCCGGGATTGACCTTGTCCTGACCCGCAATATCCGGGGCCGTGCCGTGCGTGGCTTCAAAGAAACCCAGCGTGTCCGACATGTTCGCGCCCGGGGCAAGTCCCAGCCCGCCCACCTGGGCGGCCAGGGCGTCGGACAAATAGTCGCCGTTCAGGTTCGGCGCGGCGATCACGCTGAATTCCTGCGGTTTGATGAGCGTATCCTGGAACATGGCGTCGGCAATGCGATCTTTGAGGATCACCCGGCCTGTCTTGCCCGTTTTGGCTTCAGCCTCGGTCACGATGTCGCCCCCGAATTCTTCGCGCGCCACATCGTAGCCCCACTGGCGAAAGCCGCCTTCGGTGAACTTCATGATGTTGCCCTTGTGCACCAGGGTCACGCTCGGCCGGGCTTCAGCGAGAGCCAGGCGGATGGCCCGCCGCACCAGGCGTTTGCAGCCGTCCGGCGTCATGGGCTTGATGCCCACGCCCGCCGCCCCGTCCACGTCCGCGCCCAGTTCGTCGCGCAAAAAGGCAATCAGGCGTTTGGCTTCAGGGCTGCCCGAGGCATACTCGATGCCCGCGTACACGTCTTCCGTGTTTTCGCGCACAACCACCATGTCCACCAAATCCGGCCGTCTGAGCGGCGATTCGATGCCCTGGAAGTATTGAATGGGCCGGATGCAGGCATACAGATCGAACGCCTGGCGCAGGGTGACGTTCAGGCTGCGAAAGCCCGTGCCCACCGGCGTGCCCAGCGGACCCTTGATTGCCGTGCGCGCCTCACGCAGCATGGCGATGCTCGCCTCCGGCAACAGTTCGCCGCACGCGGCCACAGCCTTTTCTCCGGCCAGGACTTCGATCCAGTCAATGCCGCAGCCCTTATGCGCAAGGGCCACCGCCGCATCCCATACCGGCCTGGCCGCGCCAAAGCATTCAGCGCCCACTCCGTCGCCTTCGATAAAGTACACCGTTTTGCGCATCGTGCCGTCAGATCCTTCTATTTGCCGGCCAGATATACCAGATCGTCGTAGCGCTTGATGCAGTGCCGCTCCAGTTCCTCGCCCAGACGCCTGGCGTCTTCGGGAGCGAAGCCGGCCAGAGAAGCGTAGCGCACTTCGCCGGCCAGAAAGTCTTTCATGGTATGATTGGGCGCTTTGTAATCCAGTTCCAGAACCGGCTTGCCCGCAGCCGCGCGGCGCGGGTCAAAGCGGTACAGGGGCCAGTAACCGGCTTCGACAGCCCGCTTTGTCTCGTCCAGAGCCTTGCCCATGCCCTGGGAAATGCCGTGGTTGATGCACGGCACATAGGCCAGGATGATCGCCGGTCCGGGGTAGGATTCGGCTTCCTTGAAGGCTTTGATCGTCTGCTGCTTGTCCGCGCCCATAGCTACGGAGGCCACATAGATGTCGCCGTAGGACATGAAGATGCGGCCAAGATCCTTCTTGTTCGTGCGCTTGCCGGCAAAGGCGAACTTGGCTATGGAGCCGAGCGGCGTGGCCTTCGACGCCTGGCCGCCGGTATTGGAATACACTTCGGTGTCGAGCATCAGGACGTTGATGTCCTCGCCCGAAGCCAGCACGTGATCCAGGCCGCCGTAACCGATGTCGTAGGCCCAGCCGTCGCCGCCGAAGATCCAGTGCGATTTTTTGACCAGCAGGTCGATCCTCTCGGCGATGGCTGCAAATGCGCGCTTGCCGGCCACAGCGCGCTCCACCTTATCCCGCCAGGCTGCCGAACCGTCGCCGTCGTTGCGCTTGTCGTACCAGCCCTGCAGGGCTTCCTTGACATCGGCCGGCAGGGGCGTTTTGAGCGTTTCGGCCACCAGTTCGGCCAGTTTCCGCCTCCGCTGCGTGTACGCAAGGAGTATGCCGTAGCCAAATTCCGCGCCGTCCTCAAACAGCGAGTGTCCCCAGGCCGGGCCGAAACCACGCGGATTTTTGGCGTACGGCGTGGCCGGCGCCGAAGCGCCCCAGACCGAACTGCAACCCGTGGCGTTGGCCACAATCATGCGCTCGCCATAGAGCTGGGTCACCAGCTTGACATACGGGGTCTGGCCGCAGCCCGTGCAGGCGCCGGAGAATTCCATGAGCGGCTGCTGGAACTGCGATCCCTTGAGCGTGTCGCGGGCCGTCAGATGGCCCTTGTTGCTGATGTGCCGCTCGGCGAAGGCCAGATGCGGCACCTGGGCCTCAAGCTGCGTTTCCAGGGGTTTCATGGCGAGAGCCTTCTGTTTGGCCGGGCAGACGTCCGCGCACGAACCGCAGCCGAGACAGTCCTGGGTGTAGACCTGGATGCGGTACCGCATGCCCTTGAATTCCTTGCCGAGGGCATCGAGGGTCGCGAAGCCGGCCGGAGCGGCCTTGAGTTCGTCCGCCGTGGCCACAAAGGGCCGGATGGCCGCGTGCGGGCAGACATAGGCGCACTGGTTGCACTGGATGCAGTGATCCGGCCGCCATTCCGGCACATTGACGGCCACGCCGCGCTTCTCGAAGGCGGCCGTGCCTGTCGGCGTCGCGCCGTCGCAGGCGAAACAGGAAACGGGCAGTTCGTCCCCGCGCTGGGCCAGGATCGGCCGCACCACTCTGGAAATGTATTCGGGTTCGTCGCGCTTTGCCGGCGCTTCGTCCCTGGCTTTCGCCCAGCCCGCAGGCACCTTGACTTCCTCAAGAGCCGCCAGAGCCTTGTCCACAGCCTGGATGTTCATGTCCACAACCTTGTCGCCCTGCTTGCCGTAGGCGTCATGGATGGATTCCTTGAGCAGGGCCACGGCCTTGGCAAAGGGCAGCACGTTCGACAACTTGAAAAAGGCGGTCTGCATGATCATGTTGATGCGGCCGCCCAGGCCGAGTTCTCGCGCCAATTTGACCGCATCCAGATTGTAGAAGCGGATTTTTTTGCGGGCGAGATCGCGGCGCACGGCCGCCGGCAATTCGCGCTCCAGATCGGCCAGCGTGTTCCAGCCGCTGTTCAGCACGAACACGCCGCCCTCCTTGATGCCGGCCAGGACATCGTACTGGTGCACATAGCCCGGCACATGGCAGGCAATGTAATCCGCATCGTTCACCAGGTAGGTCGAGGTGATCGGCGACTTGCCAAAGCGCAGGTGCGACACGGTGAAACCGCCGGATTTTTTGGAATCGTACGCAAAATAAGCCTGCACATACAATGTGGAATTGTCGCCGATGATCTTGATGGCCTGCTTGTTGGCGCCTACGGTGCCGTCCGCGCCGAGGCCGAAGAACTTGCACTGCACCGTGCCTTCGGGCACGGTGGGAAAATCCGTGGCTTCCAGCTTGAGCGGCGACAGGGACGATCCGGTCAGGTCGTCCTCAATGCCCACGTTGAAGCGGTTTTTCGGCTTGCGCTTGTCCATGTTGGCGAAAACGTCGCGCACCATGGCCGGGGTGAATTCTTTGGAGCCGATGCCGAAACGGCCGCAGAGAATGTCCGCCTTGCGCCCGGCTTCGGTGAAGGCCGTGCATACGTCCAGATAGAGCGGGTCTCCGGGCGCGCTGAGTTCCACGGTGCGGTCCAGAACGGTCACTTTCCTGACCGTGGCCGGCAAGACCTCCATCAGGTGCTTGACCGAGAAAGGCCGGTACAGCCGCACCTTGATCATGCCGACCTTTTTGCCGAGATCCGTCAGTCTGGCGATGGCTTCTTCCGCCGCTTCGCAGCCCGAACCCATCAGGATGATGATCGCATCCGCCTGCGCGTGGCCCACGTAATCAAAGGGCTTGTACGCCCGGCCCGTGATTTTTTTGACCTTGCCCATGGCCTTGACCGCGATGTCCGGCAGGGCGCGGTAATACGGGGCGGCCGCATACTGGGCCTGGAAGTAGATGTCCGGGTTCTGGACCACGCCGCGCACGTCCGGGTGCTCGGGATTCATGGCGCGCGCCCGGAACTCGGCCACCTTGTTCCAGTCAATGACCTTGCGGATATCTTCGTAATCAATGACGCCGATTTTTTGCACCTCGTGCGAAGTCCTGAAGCCGTCGAAGAAGTGCACAAAGGGCACCCGCGACTCAATGGCCGTGATGTGTGCAACCAGGGCCAAATCCATGCACTCCTGCACGGAGCACGAGCAGAGCATGGCAAAGCCCGTGGACCGGCAGGCCATGACATCCTGGTGATCGCCGAAAATGGACAGGCTCCGCGTGGACAATGACCTGGCCGAAACGTGGAACACGCCCGGCAAAAGCTCGCCCGAGATTTTATACATATTGGGAATCATGAGCAAAAGGCCCTGGGAGGCGGTAAAGGTGCTGGTCAGGGCGCCGGCCGCCAGCGCGCCGTGCACGGACCCGGCCGCGCCGGCTTCGGATTGCATTTCGCGCACCATCACGGTCTGGCCCATCAGGTTTTTTTCACCCAGGGCCGCCCATTCGTCAGCCAGTTCACCCATGACTGAAGACGGCGTGATCGGGAAAATGGCCGCCACATCGCTCACCGCGTACGCCACATACGCGGCCGCCGTGTTGCCGTCCATGGTTTTCATCTTGGTCATTACCGTGATCTCCTTGATTTGCGCAATCAATCCGCTCTATTTTTAATGATGGCGCCCTTGGCGGCGGATTCGGCCAAGCGGCTGTACAGGTACAGGTAGCCTTCGGTCACGCGTGGGGCCGGAGCCTGCCAGTGTTTGTGCCGCTGGGCCAGGGCCGCGTCGGATACGTTCACATGCAGCGTCTGGCCGGGGATATCAATGCTGATCACGTCGCCGTCGTGGACCAGGGCGATGGGACCGCCTTCCTGGGCTTCGGGCGACACGTGGCCGACAAAGCAGCCGTTGTTCGTGCCCGAGAAGCGGCCGTCCGTGACGACAGCCGTTTTTTGGGCCAGGCCGAGACCATGCAGCAGTTTCATGGATTTGAACATTTCCGGCATGCCGGGGCCGCCCTTGGGGCCTTCGTAGCGGATGACCACCACGTCCCCTTCCTTGATCCGGCCTTGCATGATGGCTTCATTGGCCGCAGCCTCGGAATCGAAGCAGCGGGCCGGTCCCTTGAACACGCGCTGGGAGGGATCGATGGCCGCGGGCTTGGTCACGGCCGAGTCCGGCGCCAGGTTGCCGTAGAGCACGGCCAGGCCGCCCCTGACATCAAAGGGCGCGGCAAAGGTCTTGATGACCGCGTCATCCGGCGAGCGCACGCCGGCCAAATTTTCGCCCACGGTCCTGCCGTTTACGGTCAGGCAATCCGTGTGCAGCACGGATTTGAGTTCACAGAGCACGGCCGGCACGCCGCCGGATTCGAAAAAGTCAATGACATTGGCGCTGGCGGCCGGGTTCATCTTGGCGATGTGCGGCGTCGAGCGCGACAAGGCGTCGAACAGGGCCATGTCAAAAGGCACGTGCGCCTCATAGGCGATGGCCGGCACATGCAGGGCCGCGTTGGTCGAACCGCCGATGGCCGAAACCAGGCGCAGGGCGTTTTCCAGGGCCTGGGCCGTAATGATCCGGCGGGCCGTAACATGGCGCGTGACCAGATCGACGATAGCCTGCCCGCTCTGTTGGGCCACATGCAGGCGCCGGGCGCTTACGGCCGGGATCATGGCGCTGCCGGGCAGGCTCATGCCGAGAGCTTCGGCCAGGCAGCACATGGTGTTGGCCGTGCCCAGAAAGGAACACGAACCGCAGCCGGGCGCGCAACGGTTTTCCATGTCCGTCAGTTCGGCTTCGGTGATCGTTCCGGCCAGCATCCGGCCCACGCCCTCAATGATGCTCGTGCTGTCGGATTTGCGGTTGTCGATGAACGGGCCGCTCTGCATGGGGCCGCCGTTGACCAGAATGGCCGGCAAATCCATGCGCGCCGCCGCCATGAGCATGCCGGGCACGATTTTGTCGCAGGACCCGAGCAGCACGATGCCGTCGTATTGGTGGGCATGGGTCATGAGTTCGATGGAATGGGCGATGATGTCACGGGTAGGCAGGATGTAGCGCATGCCTTCGTGCCCCTCGGCAATGCCGTCGCAGGCGCCGATCACGCCGAACTCCACCGGCGTGCCCCCGGCCATGCGGATGCCGTCCTGCACGGCTTTCGAGACCTGGTTCAAGTTGAAATGGCCGGGCAGGGTCGTGCTCCAGGCATTGGCGATGCCGATCATGGGCCGCGCCAGATCGTCGTCCGTATACCCCATGCTCTTGAAATAGGCCCGGTTGATGCTCCATTCGGGACGCTGAAGGATCTTCTGGCTGCGCAGCATGTCCGCCTCCTTAATGATTGTAGGGCTTGCTCCGGTGCGGCGGCGCTGTCCCAATTCAATTTACCAGCCAGCCGCCATCCACGTACACGGTATGACCGGTCACATAGTCGGATGCGGATGAAGCCAGAAACACGGCCGCGCCCATCAGGTCGGCGGGTAGGCCCGTGCGCCGCATGGGCAGGCGATCGATAAACCGCTGGAGCGTGGTCTTGTCCTGAAACAGAACCTTGGTCATTTCCGTTTCAAAGTAGCCGGGGCCGATGGCGTTGACGCAGATGCCGTATTCCGCCCATTCGTTGGCCAGAGCCTTGGTGAGCTGGGAGACGCCGCCCTTGGAGGCCACATAGGCCACGATGTTCTTGAAGCCGAATACGCTGGTCAGGGAGGCGAGGTTGATGATCTTGCCCCGGATGCCGTTGTCGCGCATGTGCCGGGCCACGGCCTGGCATGTGAAGAAGACGTATTTGAGCTGGGTGTTCGACACGTCGTCCCAGTCTTTTTCGGTGACGTCGATGGCAGGCTTGCGGATGTTGATGCCGGCGGAATTGACGAGGATATCGATGCGGCCCAGTTGCTTGACGCATTCAGCCACATAGGACTGGATATTGCTCAGAGAGCAGATGTCGACAGCCAGGCCCGTGACCTTGCCGCCGCCCAAGGCGGTGATTTCTGCGGCCGTTGCGTCCAGATCCTTCTGGTTGCGGCTGCTGATGATGACTCTGGCGCCGGCGCCGGCCAGACCCTCGGTAATGCCTCTGCCCAGACCCCGGCTGCCGCCGATGACCACGGCGTTTTTTTCATGCAGCGAAAACAAATCCATGACGAACCTCCGGAATGCTCTTGGGGGGTGACATGTTCGCCGGGAATCGGCGCACCGTGTCCCGTACCCTAGGATCGAGTCGGGGGAGCGTCAAGAAAAAATGGAGACTGCCACTTTGACGATGATGTCAATCAATAAAACCGATATGTTGCGCGGGGGATGGCGGCACAGAAGCATAACTGCCGCAACGATCGGGATCTTGCAAAAAAGCGGAGGGCATGGTACTTCGCCAAGCCCCTTGTAAACCCGTCAGAGGATTTTTCATGCCGATCAAAATACCCGCCGATCTGCCGGCCAGAAGCGCTCTCGAACAGGAAAACATTTTTGTCATGACCGACGACAGGGCGGCGCGCCAGGATATACGCCCCATACGCCTGGCCATAGTCAACCTGATGCCCACAAAGTTGGCGACGGAAACCCAGTTGCTGCGTCTTTTGGGCAATACGCCGCTCCAGATAGACATCATCCTGCTGCGGGCCGAAAACCATGTGTCGCGCAACACTTCGGAAGAACATCTGGACAAGTTCTACACCACGTTTTCCAAGGTCAAAGGCCAGAAGTTCGACGGCATGATCATAACCGGCGCGCCGGTGGAGCTTCTGCCTTTTGAAGAGGTGGACTATTGGGAAGAACTCAAGGTCATCATGGACTACAGCGCAAAAAACGTCTTTTCCACCATGTATATCTGCTGGGGCGCCCAGGCGGGACTGTACCATCACTACGGGATTCCCAAATATCCGCTGCCGGAGAAAAAATTTGGGGTTTTCGACCATATCCTGCACCAGTCGGGGGAATCCCTGTTCCGGGGGTTTGACGATGTGTTCCGGACGCCTCACTCCCGGCATACGGAAGTGCGGCAGGAGGACATCGAAAAAGTTCCGGCTCTGGAGCTTCTCGCCACGTCGGAAGAAGCCGGAGTTTGCGTGGTGAAAGCGCGCGGGACGGGAGAAATTTTCGTCACCGGCCATTTTGAATACGAAGCGGGGACATTGGCCCAGGAGTATTTTCGGGATAAGGACAGAAATCTGCCCATCAAGGTTCCGGCCCACTATTTTCCGGAAGACAACCCCGCCCTGCCGCCGCGCAACATCTGGCGGTCGCATGCCCACCTGTTTTTTTCCAACTGGCTCAACTATCATGTGTATCAGGAAACACCCTACGACCTTGAAGCGATCAAGGGTTGGGGCTTGCGATAGCGTGACTGTTCAGCGCGGTTGCAGCGCCGGGCTTTCCGATGCTATGCTGTGTGTATTGCAGGCAGGGCAATTCTGCCGTGACAGCGAAACCCATGGAGGTGCGCCACATGCTCCGCATCGTTTTCTTGTTCTGCGTCATCCTGTGTTGCGCGGTTTTGAGCGGCATTCCGGCCCAGGCCGCCGAGCCGGGCGCTGTGCTCAAAGTCGGACAGGCTGCAGTGCATCTGTTGACCGAGGGTCCGACCGAGCGCGACAAATCGTTTTTGCTGGGAGCGGATGAAGCCCTGATCAAGCAATATATGCCAAAGGGCGCATGCCCCACGGCCACCAGCGCCTTTCTCATCCGCACGCCGGAGGCGCGCATTCTGGTGGACGCCGCCAACGGCCGCACGCTGTTCGAGAGTCTGAAAAATCTGGATGTGAGCCAGGAGCAGATCGATGCCGTGCTGCTGACCCACATGCACCTCGATCACATCGGCGGTCTTATGCGCGAAGGCAAGCCGGCTTTTCCCAATGCCAAGATCTGCCTGGCGGAGCGGGAGCGCGCGTACTGGACGGATACGGCCATTATGGCCAAGCTGCCGCAGCCCGCGCAGGAACGCTTCAAGCAGGCCCAGGATGTGCTGCGGGCCTACGGCGACAGGGTCGTGACCTTTGAGCCGGGTGAACTGGGCGACGCGATCCCGGAACTTTTGCCCGGCATCCGGGCGGTCGCGGCTTACGGGCACACGCCCGGCCATACCATGTTTCTGCTCGGCCAGGACACTGATCAATTGTTGTTCTGGGGCGATCTGACGCACGCCATGGCCATTCAGATGCCCGTGCCGGAAGTGGCCCTGACCTTTGATGTCGATCCCGGGGCCGCCGTGGAAACCCGGATCAAGACGCTGCGCTATGTGGCCGAGCGCAAGCTGCCTGTGGCCGGCGCGCATGTGCCCATTCCCGGCATGGGCACTGTGGCGGCCAAGGAAGCAGGGTACGTGTTCACGCCCATCCGGTAAGCATTGGCGTGTCATCTCCGCCCGGCAAAACCAGATGAAAAAAGACGGCCAGGGCCAGTAAATCCGCACAGCCGCCGGGACTGAGCCTGCGCTGTGCGCAGGCGTCGCGCAGGCGCAACATGGCGGTCCGGCCTTCGGTTGAGCGCATGCCGCCAAGCCGCAGCACGGCCGAGGCCCGCTTCTGCACAAACAGGAGTCCTTCCCGGCCTCCCCGGTGCAAGAGGTTCGTATCCTCGGTTTCGGCCATCAGGTGCAGCAAGACGTGGGGCAGGGCCAGATCGGCAACCGGATCAGGAGCAAGCCGGAGCAGTTCCCGCAGGAGATCGAAGGCGCGCAATGCCGTGGGAAAACCGCGCTCGGCCTCGCCCCGGATGCCGGTGACCCGGTGCGCGAGGTACAGCCTTTCGCCCGCGGTCAGATGCCGGGCGGGCGGGTTGCAGCGCAACGGCGCCAGTTCCCGGTCCACGATGCCGCGCGCGCAGTGGGCGGCTTCCGCCGCCAGAAGAGCGGCGCCGGCCTGAGCGGCAGGAAGGAATGTTCCGGCCAGCCGGCCGTAGGCGGCGCAGATCAGGCCGAGAGAAAAGATAAGCCCCTTGTGGGTATTGACGCCTCCGGTCGCAGCCAGCATGGTCTGTTCGGCCCTGATCGCCGGAGGGCGCAGGAGTGCGAGCATCGCGCCCGGTTCCGGCTTTTCCCGGCCGATTGCGGCGCATTCACAAAAATACGGTTCCAGGGACTTGGCGCTGGCCACAAAGTCGGCATAATCCATGTCCGGGTGCGCACCCTGATGATCCGGGCAGACCAGGCCGGGCTTGGGCGAAGCCGAGGCTTCCAGAATGGCCGCCTGGCTGGCCAGGCGGCCGATCGTTGCGGGAGAAAGAGAGAACGGCGCAGCGCTCGCGCTTGCCTTTCGTTTGCGCGCAACGTACCATGGAGTTTCTTGGGAAGGGCGCATGACGGCTCGTATGCCTGCCGGTGTTTTTTGCAATCGCCGCCAGGCCGAAACCGTCAGGCCCGTTCTGAGCGAAAACGGGCATCATGGAGGGATGCGGCGCAGCGATTTTGGAGCAAAAAATTTCAGAAACTTTTTACTCCCGGCAGTATTGCCGGATGGTAGCGGAAAGTCGCCGCATCGCCAACCGTCGTACAAAAACCGCATAAGGAGAATTGGTATGAAGAAACGCGTCATTATGCTCATGGTCCTTGCCCTGGTGGCCGTTTTCATGGCTTCCGCCGTGCAGGCCAAGACGATCTTCCGTGTCAACCACACTCTTGACCCCTCTTCGCATTACCACAAGGGCCTGGTGCATCTGGACGAACTTTTGCAGAAAAAAACCAACGGCGAGCTTGCTCTTGACATTTACGATTCCTCCCGGCTCGGTTCCGAACGCGACGCCATTGAAGGCGTGAGCATGGGCACCCTGGAAATGACTCTCGTTTCTTCCGCGCCGCTCAGCAACTTCACCAACGCCTTCATGATCTTTGACCTGCCGTTCATCGTCTCCGACCGGGCCAAGGCTTACGCCTGGATGGACGGCCCGAACGGCCAGGCCATTCTGGATTCCTTGAAGCCCAAGAACATGATCGGCCTGAGCATCTGGGAAAACGGCTTCCGCAACCTGAGCAATTCAAAGCGCGCGGTGGTCAATCCTGAAGATGTGAAAGGCATGAAGATCCGCCTGATGGAAAACCAGGTGCATCTCGCCTCCTTCAAGGAACTCGGCGCGTACCCGACCCCCATGCCCATGGGCGAGCTGTTCACCGCCCTGCAGCAGAAGACTGTTGACGGCCAGGAAAATCCCCTGGTGATCATTTACACCTCCAAGCTTTTTGAAGTGCAGAAATACATCACCCTGACCGGCCACTTCTACGCCCCGGCGATTCTGCTCATCAACAAGGGCGTATGGGAAAAGCTGAGCGACGCGCAGCGCGCGATCATGACCGAGTGCGTTGCACAGGCGCGCGACTGGGAACGCAAGTATTGCATTGAAGTGGATGGCCAGATGGCCGAAACACTGAAGAAGGCGGGCATAGAGATCTCCGTCCCCGACAAGGCTCTGTGGGCCAAGGCGCTGCAACCCGTGTACAAGCAGTTTGAAGCGGCCATCGGCAAAGATCAGATCCAGAGCCTGCTCGACGCCCAGAAATAGTCAGGCAAACGCATTCCCGCAGGGCGGCCCGGTCCGCCCTGCGGTGTTGCCGAGGCTCCCATGCGTAAGTTCTTCGACAACCTGGAAGAATACTGCATTCTGGTGTTGTTTCCGGTCATGTGCATCGTGGTGCTGGTTGCAACATTCGCCCGCTATTCCCAGCTTTTTTCCATGTTCTGGGGCGAGGAACTGGCGCGCTACACCATGGTCTATCTCGGCTACCTCGGCATTGCCCTGGCCATGAAGCGCCGGGCGCATATCGGCGTGACGGTTTTGACGGATCGCGCCACGAGCAAGAGCTTGAAACGGGCGATCCTGGTGGTGCAGGCGTGCGTCATTCTGGTTTTTTGCGCAATCATTTCCGTGTTTCTTTTTCAAATCATCGATCGGCAGATGCTGATGGGACAGACGACGCCCGCTCTCATGCTGCCCATGTGGCTGCCCTACGCCGGAGTGCCGCTCGGCATGATGCTTCTGGCTGTCCGCACCTGCCAGGTTTTTTACGGAAGCTGGCGCAAGCTGGATGAGGAGGCGCAGCCATGATGGGCCTGGCAATGTTCGTCACACTGTTTGCGCTGCTCCTTCTTGGCGTGCCCATCGCCGTCTGTATCGGTTTTTCCGCCATCATGGGCATTCTGACCGGCCCCTTGCCCATCAGCCCCATTGTTGTGGGGCAGCGCATGTTCACGGCCATCGATTCCTTTCCCTTCATGGCCATCCCTTTTTTCATGCTTGCGGGCGGCCTCATGGAACACGGGGGCATTTCCCGGCGCCTGGTCCGTTTCGCCTCGGTGTTCGTCGGCTGGATGCGGGGCGGGCTTGGCCTGATCACCGTGGTGGCTTCCGCCTTTTTCGGGGCTATCAGCGGTTCCAATCCCGCCACGGTTGCGGCCATCGGCGGTCTGATGGTGCCTTCCATGATCAAAAACGGCTACAAGCCCGCCTTCGCCGCGGCCAACGCGGCCGCCGCGGGCACCCTCGGCGTGGTCATTCCGCCGTCCATTCCCATGATCACTTTCGGGGTCGTGGCCGGGGTCTCCATCGGCGATCTCTTCATCGCCGGCATCATTCCCGGCATCGTGCTGGCGATCATGCTCTGCGCCTGCACCGCGTTTTTGTCCAAAAAGTTGGGCGTTCCCACCACGGGCGAATTCAAGGCGAGCGAAGTCGCCCCGGCCTTTATGGACGCCGTATGGGCCTTGTTCATGCCCATCATCATCCTGGGCGGCATTTACAGCGGCGTGTTCACGCCGACCGAAGCCGGAGCCGTGGCCTCGTTCTACAGCCTTTTGGTCAGCATCTTCGTCTACCGCGAAATGAACCTGGAGAAGCTGAAAAAAGTCATCATCAACGCGGCGGTCAGCACCGCCATCGTGTTTTTCGTCATCGCCGCCTCCCAGTCTTTCGCCTGGCTCCTGAACGTGGGCAAGATCACCGAAGCCGTGGTCAACGGAATGCTCAGCATCACTGCCTCACGATACGGCCTGCTCTTGTTCATCAACATCATTCTGCTCGTCCTCGGCGTGTTTCTGGAAACCCAGGCCATCATTCTGCTGGTCACGCCGATTCTGTTGCCCATAGCGATGCAGGTGGGCCTGGACCCGATGGTGCTCGGCATCATCATCATCGTGAACACCTCGCTCGGTATGATCACCCCGCCCATGGCCGTGAACCTGTTTGTGGCCCAGGGACTGGTGCGCGAATACGGCGTCACGCTGGAGCAGATCTCACGCTACATCATACCCTTTTTCTGTGTGGAGCTTGGTTTTGTGCTCCTGATCAGCTATGTGCCGGGCATTGCCACGGGGCTGGTGGAATTTCTCAGATAAATGAAGATGCGGGAGTTTCTTCTTTCTCTGCCCGATGCGCAGGCGACCCTGGATTTGGGGGCCGCCTTGGGTGAACTGTTGCGCGAAGGAAGGCGGCAAAGGCCGCCGGTCATGTTGCGCGGCGCGCTCGGCAGCGGCAAGACCACCTTGGCCAGGGGCATCGTTGCGGCCTTGCCGGGTAGCCGGCGGGCGGAAGTGTGCAGCCCGAGCTTCACCATCCTCAACTTCTACCCCACCGAGCCGCCGGTTTTGCACGCGGATTTGTACCGCTGCCCGGCCGGGAGCGTCTTGCCCGAAGAACTGGAGGAAGCGCTCGATCCCGGCGCAACGCATCCTTTTTTGGTGCTGCTGGAGTGGCCCGAGTTTTTGCCCGGAAACATTCTGCCCGCGGAACGCCTGGACATCTTGCTGGAAGAGTGCCATGCTGCACGCCGGTTTTCCGTAGCGGCGCACGGCGAGGCCGCGTGCGCCGTCCGGGCGGCCCTGCTTGACTGGGCAGTGCGGCGGCATCCCGAATGGGTGATGGAATGATCGTCATTCCAGATACGGCTCCTTGAGGAAAACGAGCGGCGTATCGTGGAACGTGTGGAAAATATGCAACAGTTGTTGACGGGAAATACGCGATGAACTTCAGTGCCCTGGTTCAGACCATCGCGAACATTCACCAAGGGGCATACGCCAACGCTTCCAAGGCTATCAATGCGGCCCTGACCCTGCGGAATTGGCTTATCGGAGCGCATATCCATGAATATGAACTGCAAGGCCAGGATCGCGCCGCGTATGGAGATCGCCTGGTAGACAAACTGGCAAAGTCACTCCTGGAACTCGGCGTCCCCACTTGTGAGCGGGCCAGACTTTACTCGTATCTGACTTTCTACCGCGCCTATCCGCACATAGCAGAGGCGGTTGCTTCCGCAATGCTCGCCGCCGGATTCGATCAAACGCAATTTCCGATTTTCCGGTCACTGACCGGAAAATTTCCTGCGGCGCCAGATGATGGAAAAAAGTTCCTGTCAGGCACAACGCTTCTCGCGCACCTGTCTTTTACCCATCTTGAACTGCTTTCCTCCATTGAAGATCTGTTGCAAAGAACTTTCTACGAAGTGGAGTGCATCAAGGGCAACTGGTCGGTGCGGGAATTGAAGCGGCAAATAGGCAGTTTGTATTTTGAGCGTTCAGGGCTGTCCCGCGACCCGGCACAACTCTCTATGCTGGCGAATACAGCAACGGCGCAGGCGGATCCCGCGCATAGTATCCGTGATCCGTATGTATTCGAGTTTTTGGGGTTCCGATCCAGTGAAGCTTTGCCCGAAGCCGATCTGGAAGCCGCGTTGATTGAAAAAATGCAAAAATTCCTGCTGGAACTTGGCCGGGGTTTTTGTTTTGAGGCCCGGCAAAAGCGTTTGTATATCGGCGGCGAATACTTTTTTGTCGATCTGGTTTTGTATCACCGGATACTCAAATGCCATGTGCTGGTGGAACTCAAGGTCGGCGCGTTCAGCCATGAGCAACTCGGACAGCTCAATACCTACGTTACTTACTACCGCGCCCGCGAGATGGCCGAAGGCGATCAGCCGCCCATCGGCATTCTGCTCTGCACCGGCAAAAATGAGGCTCTTGTGGAATATGCCCTGGCGGGCATGGACAATCGGCTTTTCGTTTCCAAATACCAGCTTGAGCTGCCCAAAGCGGAAACCTTGCAGCGCTATCTTGATGAACAGCGGCAGGTTCTGGAAGGCGCGAGGACGGGAAAACCTGAATGAGCAAGCGGCCTGCCGGCAAGCTGGGCGATGTGCTCCGCCATCGTGCTCACGGCCTTTTGGGTGCTGCTGTTTTTGACGCCCAACGGGCAGGGTGGTATATTCCTCCTGCCCCAAAGCACCTGCCGAAAACAGCTGGAAAAATTTTTTCATCCGGCGGTTTTTGAGGTCTGTAGAGGGGTATATATTTTTGTATGGTAATTTTTAATCAATAAATTTGCATGAATACCATGTATATTATCAATTTGATCTGGAATTCGAATAAGGCGTGAGCGCGATGCGGATTCTTGTACAAAAATTCGGCGGCACATCGGTTGCGGATCTGGAATGCATGAAACAGGTCCGGCACAAGGTCGCGGCTGCCCTGGAGCGGGGCTACAAGCTCGTGGCCGTGGTTTCGGCCCGCTCAGGGCACACCAACAGCCTGTACGAACTGGCCGCGCAGTATTCCCCCATGCCCGATGCGGCGGAAGAAGATGTGCTGGTCGCGGTGGGCGAGCAGATGTCTGCGGCGCTGTTCGCCATGATGTTGCGGGATACAGGCATCAGGGCCAGGTCCATGCTCGGCTGGCAGGTGCCCATTCAAACCGACAACGCGCACAGCCAGGCGCGCATCCGGTTCATTGACGACGCGAATTTGCGCCAGGCTCTGGAAACATATGACGTTGTGGTCATGGCCGGCTTTCAGGGCGTGACACAGGACGGCCGCGTCACCACGCTCGGCCGGGGCGGTTCGGATACGTCGGCGGTCGCTATCGCCGCCGCTCTCGGGCCTGTGGAATGCGAGATTTATACGGATGTGGACGGCGTGTACACGACCGACCCCCGCATGTGTTCCATGGCGCGCAAGCTGGATCGCATATCGTACGACGAAATGTTGGAAATGGCTTCTCTGGGGGCCAAGGTCTTGCAGATCCGCTCGGTGGAATTCGCCAAGAAATACAAGGTGCCGGTGCATGTCCGGTCCACATTTTCCGATCTTCCCGGAACCATGGTCACACAGGGGGACCCCATGATGGAAGCCGCGCTTGTTTCCGGTATCGCCTACGACAAAGACCAGGCCCGCGTCACCCTGATCAACGTGCCGGACCGGCCGGGCGTGTCGGCGGCCATTTTCACTCCCTTGTCCGAAGCCGGTGTTCTGGTGGACATGATCGTGCAGAAGGCCAGCCGCGACGGCATGACCGATTTGACCTTCACCTTATCGCGCAAGGAACTCAAGCGCGTCCTGCCGCTTATGGAGAACGTGATCAAGGCAATCGGCGGCTCGGGCGTGGAATACGCAGACAATGTGGCCAAGGTTTCGGCCATTGGCGTAGGCATGCGCAATCACTCCGGCGTGGCGGCCAAGGCTTTCACCGCCCTCAGTTCGGAAAGCATCAACATCTTGATGATCAGCACCTCGGAAATCAAAATTTCCTGCTTGATCGAGGAAAAATATCTCGAACTCGCCGTGCGCACCTTGCACGACGCCTTCGATCTCGGCGAATGCCAGCCGGCGGCGGAGTGAGCGCCATCAAAATGGAGAGATGAAAATTTCCATTATCCATCGAACTGTTTTTTTAATAAAATGGCTCTGTTATGCAAACAAGTATACAGGTGTCAGTTAATATCTAATCAAATCAATATAGTATAAAATAATCAACTATTTCAAACTTATACATTCAAATCAACAAAAATGGGTCAATTACTGTAAATTCTGGACTGAATTATGCAGGGAGTGGTTCAAATAGAACAATGTGAATAAATGTACAACACAACTTACTTTAGCAAATCAATAACTTTGTTTGGATCAGGATGATAGAAATTCGTATTTGCACCATCACCATCTACATATTCTAAATCAAAATTATGTAGACTAAAATTTATATTTCTCTTTTCAAAAACATATGTAATTGTACTTGGAATATTTTTTCTTCTATTAAATATTAAGAATTTACTCCGTACTTCTTTTGCGAAAAGAATAGAAAAGAATTGCGATCCATCAAATCCAGCAACAATGTTTGCAGTACAAATTGATCGAACTTGTTCGTATAAAGATATCGTCTGTGGATGAATTATTTCATATCCGATATTCATTAATTCATCTTCAATAGATTGTTCATTAGTTATCTTACCATACTTACCATCTTTCAACATACTACGGGATAACCAAATCTTTCGAGAGTTCCCATTACAGAATGTAAAACATTTCAGAGCATTAATCTGTTCGTCAGTTATGAATAATGGATTTATTGAGCTTCCAGGTGGTGAATAAATCAAATTTTCTACAGATGTAGATACCTTTATAAAAAAGATTTCATTTTTAACTCCTAACTGTTTTAAAGCTTTTTTGAATAATGTAATAATGAAATCATCATATGGAGTGATGAAAAGTATTGGGTATTCCTTACATTGTCGTACAGTGTATAATCTTGACAAAGACTCCCATATGAAATGTCCGAAATGACCAAATAGACACCCACCATAGATGTATGTTCCTGATAAATGGCAATCTGGTTTTCGTAATTCTGATGATCGTCCTCTTTCACATATACTATCTTCAATGAATTGTCCATCAGAAGTAAAAACACCACCAGTAAAAGAATCCATCGTTCCATCTAATGGTAGTATCATAGCATTTTTGATAAGTTTCATACAGGTATCGAAGGTCTTGAGGAGACATCTTTGTATAAAGTTGAATCAATATTTTGTAGCCCTTGATTCCAAACTTTGTCAATGATAAATTGTTCTGAATTTCTTGAACTATTTTTACATATTACACTGTTCCAAGTCAAATAATTATTCAAATGTTTCGTACTAACACCATTGAACCTATCGAAGATGCAATGTTCTCCGGCGATCTTGTACACAAGAAGCCAATCGGGTTCCAAGTGCAATTCCCGGCGATGCTTCCATGCGCCCTGCAAGGCATGCTCTCTATACTGGAACGGCAGTGGAGTTTGCGCAAGCAAAAGGGTGACGGCGGCCTTCAGCTTCTCCATATCTTTTCCACGCCGTTGGCATTTTTGGACATCACGCCGAAATTGCGCGGTATAGACGGGGTAAAGCATCTATATGCCCAACTGCCTGAAAAGATCTTCCGCGTCCTTGGCGTGAAACACATCCTCGCCGCGATCCGCTTTTTCCATGGTTATCCGCGTCAATTCATTCGGCTCGGGGTCGCTGAAAGGCAAGCGTCGTTCGTAGGCGACTCGCGTCAATGCCATGCGGCATACATCGGACACCGTCAGCCCCATGGCGGCAAGCACCTTGGCGGCTTCATTTTTGATCGCCGAATCAATCCTGGCGCGGACAAAATCATTGGCAGGCATGGTCTGTCTCCTTGTCTGCCATCAAAGTAGCTCATGTGAGCAACACCGTCAATCTGCAACCGGCAATCGACCGTGAGAGGGAAATACGCTGTAGACGTATCGTTTTTCCGGCAGCCCGCCGCGAAGCGGGCGGAGGAGCGGTGCGGCTTTGCCGCGCGTCAGCGGCTCTACAAACCCCGTCTTCGGGGTTTGACATCAAGCGGGCGGCCGGGGAAATCCCGGCCGCCCGCATTGTGTATGATGGTATCTGGGCTTACTGCGTCAGCATGGTCATGGCTTCGCCTTCAGTCACGACTTCGCCGTCCTGGTTTTCTACCCAGGTTTTGATGCGTACGCGCTTCTTTTCACCTTTTTCCACCACTTCACCCCAAGCGGTCAGGGTATCGCCCATAAAGACGGGTTTCTTGAACTTCAGGCTCTGGGACAAGTAAATGGTGCCGTAGCCCGGCATATTGGCGCCCAGCACGGCGGAGATCAGGCTGGCGCTGAACATGCCGTGGGCAATGCGCTTGCCGAACTGAGTTTTTGCGGCGTATTCCTGATCCAGGTGCACGGGATTGTCGTCCGTGCTGAGGCGGGCGAAATCGCGGATAACGTCGTCCGTTACGGTCTTGACGACTTTGGCCTTGGTTCCGATTTCCAGTTGCTCGTACGTCCAGGAGGGCATGCTTACCTCATTTTGTCTGTGAGCCGTTGCTCGTTTGCAAAAAATTCCGTCACAAAAGTGGATGGCGTAGTGTACTGGCTCGGGCAAAAAAAGTCCATCCGCGAACACGGCGGTCATCAGGAAGATTGGCCGCCTTCAGCGCGCTGCCCAAGATATTTGCGCAGTTTTTCCATGAGGATGTGTTCGTCAATCGGTTTGCCGATATGGTCGTTCATTCCGTGCGCGAGGCATTTTTCAATATCTTCTTTGAAAACATTTGCCGTCATCGCAACGATGGGAATCTCCCTGGCGTATGGAGATTCAAGATTGCGGATGGCAGCCGACGCCTCATACCCGTCCATCTCCGGCATTTGCACATCCATGAGAATCAAATGGTAAGCCTCGGGAGACGCCTTGAATTTTTCGAGCGCAATCCGGCCGTTCTCGGCGATGTCGATGTCCAGGCAGGTGCCCTCCACCAGCGCAAAAAAGATTTCGCGGTTGATGTCTATGTCTTCCGCGAGCAAAATCCGGCAACCGGTAAAGCAAACGGCGGCAGTGTCGGGCGTCGCGGATGCCGCAGCCTTTTTTTGCCCCATGTATTCGTTGATGATGTCGGGCAGGTAGGAAGGGAAGAGGGGCTTGGTCCAGAAACGGTCTATCCCCGCGGCCTTGCATTCTTGTTCTATACTGCTTCTGTCCAGGCCGGAAATAAGCACAATATGAGGGTCTTTATGCAGGAGGCGCTGTATTTCCTGGGAAAGATCCACTCCGTTCGTATCCGACAAGTTGTAATCGACAAAATAAATATCGTAGTCGTTCCCTTGCTGCAGCAAGTCAAGCGCTTCGCTGCCGCTGCTGACCGTATCGCAACGGATGCCCAGTTGCTGCGCCACCACGGAAAAAAACATGCGGGTATCCGGGTCGTCGTCCACAGCCAGCACTTTGGGCGTGTGATCGAGCACTTGCAGTTTGTGTTCCTCGCCCTCCCGGCCCTGCGCCTGAAAATCGAAAAAGAACGACGAACCCTGTCCCAAAACGGATTCCACCCAAATGGAACCGCCCATCATCTCTATGATGCGTTTGGATATGGCCAGGCCCAGTCCCGTTCCGCCATACTTGCGCGCGGTGCCGCTCTCCGCCTGTTCAAAAGCCTGAAACAGGCGTTCTCTGTCCGCATCCGCGATGCCGATGCCGCTGTCGGCGACTTCTATGCGCACGGTATACAGGGCATCCACCTGCTTGATCAGTTTGGCCGCCAGCTTGATATGGCCGTTTTTTGGGGTAAATTTGACGGCATTGGACAAGAAGTTGGTTATAACCTGCGCCAGGCGCTGATTGTCGCCGTGCAGCGCGTCCGGGATGCGCCGGTCGATGTGCACGCTGAAATTGAGTTGCTTTTCGTCCATGCGGAAGGCGATGACGTTGGCGATATCCTGAAGCATTTTTTCAAAATCGAACCAGACATGGGACAGCTCGAATTTTCCGGCTTCAATTTTGGACATGTCAAGAATATCGTTGATAACGCCCAGCAAATGATGCGACGCGATGGAGATTTTTTCCAGGCAGTAGTCTTTGCGTTCGTGGTCCGTCGTGCTGGCCCCGATATGCGTCATGCCCATGATGGCGTTCATGGGCGTGCGGATTTCATGCGACATGCGTGAAAGAAAATCGCTCTTCGCGCGCGAGGCGGCGAGCGCGTATTCTTTGGCCGCAACAAGGCTGTTGTTGTGTTCGCGTTCCAGTATTCCAGAAATGAGAAGAATTCCTGCGGCTTGCAGCAGGGCGGCTTCTTCGGGCGAATACGTTCGGTCGGCGATGCTGGCGGCATCCACAAAACCCCAGAACTCGCCCCGGACATGAACGGGAACGATGAACAGCGTTGTGACCTCGTCCGGGAAAAGACCGGGCTTGTCCTGCCTGGCATTGATGAGAATGTGGTTGCCTTGTTTGAGTTGGGCGACCCAGTCTTCCGGCCACTCGCCCAAAATGGCTATCGTGCTGGGATTTTTCCCAAACCATCCGTTCACGCGGATAAAGGTTTCTTTGTTTCCGTCAAAGTGTTTGTTCCATATGGCCACAGCTTCGCACTTCACCGTTTCACCGAGTATGCGCAAAGAATCTGTTACCTGGGAGGCGTGGTGTTCGTCCTGAGTGGAAAAAAGGTTGTCGCCGATTTGTTGCATCAGAGCCAAAAACTCGGCGTTGCGCTCCCGTTCTCCCTGAGCTTCGTCACGGGCGGCGATCACGCAGTTCATGGGGATATTCACGTTGAGAGCTATTTTTCGCGCCATGGAGTGGCAGGATTCCGATCCGCAGGCGCCGCAGTTGACCAGGCGCTTGGCGTCGTCGGTTTTGTGCATCAGCGCAAACGCGTTCTCGATGGCTTCTTCGGATACGTCGGAGTGCTTTCGGGGGAAGGCGGTATAGGTATGCAGAAAGTCCTCAAGGCGCAGTTTCCGGTCATACTCAAGCAGCCGCTCCCGGCTGTGGGGCAAGTTTTGCTCCGCGCGGATGCGCACAGCCTGCATCTGCTTGTGCAGCTTGAAAATATTTTGTTCCTTTTGCGTCGCCGATCCGAGGAGACAGCCGGCGCCGCAATGCAACACATCAAAGACATCCGGCAGGTCTTCGACGCTGGTTGCGGCATACTGATCCAGGTAGCGCAACACGTCGGAGCCTTCCTTCTTTTCTATGTGCAGAGGTTTTTCAGCAAAAAAATCAAGGTTTTCCCGTAAGCCGCCCGGAAGGGGAAACAGTATCCCCGGCCCGACATCCGCATGATCGAATCCGCTCTCCTCGGCAGGCAGGCGAATATCGTGTTCTTCCAGATAGCGGTGGAGTTGTGCAAAGGTGATGTTATATTGCGCAAGCTGCGTTAATTGGTGTTCCGCTGTTTTTGCAATGCAGGGCGATATGGAAGCGATGCGTTCCTGAATGCCCATCTGGCGCATATATATGGCCGCACAGCCCATGGGACTGTGTACCGGAGACAGAAAAGGCAGCAGTTCGTGCCTGTGGCGTTCACAATAAAACACAATGGTCGCGCATGGCTGGGTTATGATGGGTCTCGGATTTTTTTCCAATAAGCGCAAATGCGCCCATATGCATATATCCGCGCCCAACGACACGTCATAAATGCATGTGACGCCACGCCGGCGCAGCCAGGCAAATAGTTTTTTCCATTGGGGGATATTCGTCTGGATGGCGGGGGCGGCCATAACGGCAATCGGAACGCCGGCCTCAAGGTCGGCAAAGAACTGTTCCGTATCGTCGTGAATCTGCCTGGCGGTATGCTCGCACACATCGACGCAGGCGCCGCAAAGGATGCATTGTGTCGGGTCCAGGCGGACTTTGATCGTGTCGTTCGCATTCTGATACGCGATGTTGGCCGTTTCAATCGGGCAGGCGCGTATGCAGCGGTTGCAGCCGATGCACTTGTCTTCATCCAGCCGGATATAGATATTTTCGGCAAGATCCATGGAAAATCCTCTCGGCGATTAGTAAAGTATTCAGGCGTCCGCGATGCTTTTCTCTTTACGATGCCTTTGTATATCAGGGAAATGATCCGAAGGCAAAAAATCTTTCTTGGTTTTTTCGTATGGGAGGCCTGACCGGAATTTTCCGGGCGCGGGGACGCGATCGCTTTTTTGACGCCCGGCGTGCGGGGTGATATATTTTTTTTGCCGGCAAGCGGTGGGCGTTCGCCGTTACCGGGAGCACGGCGTTTTGTGCTCCCGGCGGCATCCGGCCGAGATCCGTTTTGTGTTTTGCCGAAAGGACTGTATGCGCCGTTCGTTCCTGGCCTGCCTGCTGTTGTGCTGCCTGACCGCCTGCCTGTGCGCGCCGGCTTTGGCCGGGGATCAGGCTGCCGTTCCCCGCACGCCGGATCTGCCGATCGGCGATCAGGGGGAACACGCTACGGAGCGCGCCAGGCAGGCGGCTGAAGCCGAAGCCGAACAACTGCGCCAGGCGGTGGAAGAAGCCTGGGCGGCGGCCGTGGAAGCCCGCCGCACCGATGCGGTCTGGGGCGAGGTGTTCCGGCAAAGTGAAAGCGCATTGGACGCCGTGCAGATCAAGGCGGATAGCCTGTCCCGCCAGCTTGATGCCGTGATCCGGCCGTTGCGGGCCAATTTGCCGGAAATGGAAGAAAGCGCGCGCCGGCTGGGCGCTTTCAGCGAAATCCAGCGCGGCGAGCCGCTCATGCTGGAAACCATCCTGCGCCGGGGCGAATCACTGGCGGCCAACCTGCGCCGGCAGATGCAGCCCCTGACCGAAGCCAGGGATCTGATCGCCGATCTGTCCGCCACGGTCGAACAGGCGCGACGCAATCTGCCGGATACGGGTGAAGGCGCCCAAGGGGCCGGATTGCCTGAAGGGATTTACAGCCTTGAGGCCGGCTTGGCTGCCATGACCAACCGCCTGAATCGTCCCCTGGATCGGGCTTTGCGCCTCGCGGATCGCCTGGACAGCCTGCGCGGCGACACCCTGGCCGTGCTGCCCAAAGCCTGGCTGGATCACTATCTGGCCGCGCCCAGCCGTTTTTTTGATCCCGCCGCCTGGCAGGACATGGGCGCCCGCTTCAGCCGCATCATGCGCAACGCGACCCTGCGCCTCAGTGTGGAAGTGCCGCGCTCGGCCACGGCCTGGCAGGGTGTTGTTCTGCGCGCCCTGAATGTGCTCCTGATCGGCGGGGCGGCATTGTTTTTCGTCAATCGCAGGCTGTGCCGCAACCGGGCCAGGCTCGGCGACGAACCCGATCTGGCCCGGCGCGGCATCATGCGCGGCCTGTTCTGGGTGTTGCTCGGCCTGGCCGTACTGTGCGCATCCATCGGCAGCCGGAGTGAAATTTACTGGGCCTTGCTTGTGAGCGGCGGTCTCATCGCCATGTGGGGCGAAGTGACCCTGGCCTGGGATGTGCGCTGCCTCATCCTGAACCGGCGGGCCGGAACGTCTCCGCTCTGGCCGCTGTACGCGCTCCCTGCCGTCGGCATTCTGTTCAGCTTTTCCAACCTGCCGGGCGCCGTGCTTTCCCTGTGCTGGCTGGCCGCCGGTTTCACGGCGCTCCGCCTGGATGGCGGAACCTGGCGAGGACGGTTTCCGGCCGTGGAAGACAAGCTGCTGCATAGCCATCGCCTAATGTTGTGGTTCAGCCTGGCCGTTGCCGTTTTCGGCTGGCCGCGCATGGCGGTCCTGCTGGTGGTGATCGTGGATTGTCTTTTGATCAGCATCCAACTCGGCATGGGCCTGATGCAGATCGTCAACCGCGCGGCCGATACGGGCCGCAGGGTAGTCAGCGCCGACGAGCACGCCCGGCACAGCCTTGCCGCCGGCCTGTTCGCGGCCTTTACCGCGCCCGCTGTGCTGGCGCTGGTGATTGCCGGTATGGCGCTGTGGGTCATCGCCATGCCCGGCGGCGCCCTCCTGTTATGGCACTACCTGGCCACGGGCGTGAGCATCGGCTCGGCCAGCTTCAACGTGCTGCATCTTTTGCTGATCATCAGCCTGTTCTACGTCGTGCGCGCCACCATTGCCACGCTGCAGAGCCTCATGGATCGCCTGGCGTCGCATTCCAGATTGAGCGGCAACCTGATCGCGCCCATGCGCACCGGCATCACTTACGGCCTGTGGACCGTGTTCGGCCTGTTCACCCTGAACGCGCTCGGCTTCAGCCTGGAAAACCTGGCCATAATCGCCGGCGGCCTGTCTGTCGGCATCGGCTTCGGCCTGCAGAATATCGTCAACAACTTCCTGTCGGGCCTCATCCTGATCTTCAGCCGCACGCTGCACGAGGGCGACGTCATCGACGTAGGTTCTCTCCAGGGTACGGTGCGCAAGATCAACGTCCGGGCGACGACCATCGAAACCCCCGACAACGCCGTGATCTTCGTGCCCAATTCGGAATTCGTGTCCAACCGCCTGATCAACTGGACCCGCAACGGCCGCACCGTGCGCCGCAATATCACGATCGGCGTGGCTTACGGCACGGACCCGGCCGCGGTTGAGACGCTCTTGCTGGACATAGCCAAGCGCGCGCCCAAAATTCTGGCCTGGCCGCAGCCCCATGTGACCTTTACCGATTTCGGCAGCAGCACCCTGGACTTTATGGTGTGTTTTTGGGCCGACATCAGCGATGCCGGGCGCATTGCTTCGGAAATGCGCAAGGACATTGCCCGGACCTTTGCCGAGCAGGGGATTTCCATCGCCTTCCCGCAACTCGATGTGCATATCGTGAGAGACAACGTCAAGATTCCGGCCGCGTCGGACGCGCCGATCTGAAGGAGAGCACATGGCTTTGTTTGTCTATGTGACCGCGCCGGATGCGGCCTGCGCCGAAACCATCGGCCGCATGCTGCTGGAACGCCGTCTGGCCGCCTGCGTCAACATCCTGCCCGGCGTGCGTTCGCTATACTGGTGGAACGGCGTCATTGAAAGCGACGAGGAGGCGGCCTTTATCGCCAAGACCGAGCCGGATCGTTTTGAGGCGCTGGCCGAAGCCGTGCGCGCCGCTCATCCCTACCAATGCCCGTGCGTCGTGGCCTTGCCCGTGGACCGCGCCACCCCGGATTTTCTTGACTGGATCGTTGCTGCAACCCGCCCGGAGTAAGCTATGACCATCTATCTCGCCGGTTCTCTCGCTTTTGATCGCATCATGACGTTTCCCGGCCAATTTGAAGATCATATCCTGCCGGAAAAACTGAATATTCTCAACGTATGCTTTCTTATCAGCAATCTGGAGCAAAAACGCGGCGGCACAGCGGGCAACATCGCTTACAGCTTGGCCATGCTTGGCGAAAAGCCGCTGATCGTGGCCAGCGTGGGCACGGATTTCGGCGACTATGAATGCGCGCTGCGCGAGCACGATCTCCCGCTTGACGGCATCCGCCGCGTACCCGGCACGCTGACAGCCGGGGCCTATATCATGACCGATGCTTCCGGCAACCAGATAACCGGCTTTCACCCCGCCGCCATGAACACGTCCAGCGATTACGCTTTTTCTCACGCCGGGCCGGCGGATTTCGCCCTGATCGGTCCGACCAACGTTGCGGACATGCGCCGCCTGCCCCGCGTCTTCCGGGACAAGGGCGTGCCCTATATTTTTGATCCCGGCCAGCAGATCCCGACCCTGACCGGCCCCGAACTGCTTGAGGCCATCACCGGCTCGGCCATCCTCATTTCCAACGATTACGAGTTGGAGTTGATTCGTGAGAGCACCGGAAAAACGCGCGGCGAACTGGCCGCTCTCACCGATTGTCTCATCACCACCTGCGGCGGCAGCGGTTCCGTGGTCCGCCAGGGCGGCGACGAAACCCACATCGGCATCGCCCGGCCGGCCCGCATTGTCGATCCTACCGGCTGCGGCGACGCCTTTCGCGCCGGTCTGCTCAAGGGTCTGGCCGCCGGCCTGCCTCTGTGCGACTGCGCCCGCCTGGGCGCTGTCTGCGCCGCATACTGTGTCGAACACATCGGCCCTCAGGAGCACGCCTTCACCCTGGCCGATTTCACCGGCCGCTACCGGGCCGCTTTCGGGGCAATGCCGCAATTGGGCGGATTTGATGCCGCGTCGCAATACCACAGGGGATGAAGTATGCATGTTGTGGCTGTTTTCGGCAGCGCCCACAAGGGCAACAGTGAGACCTTGGCCGAATGGTGTCTGGAGCACCTGGAGGAACACGGCGCGCGTGTGTCGCGCTATCCGCTGCGAGCCATGCACTACAAGGGGTGCATCCTGTGCAACGGCTGCAAGACCGGGTCGGAAAGCTGCGTGTTGCGCGACGACCTCACCCCGGCTCTGGAAGCCGTGCCGGGGGCTGATGTGGTGCTTGTGTCCGCCCCGGTGTGGTTTCTTGATGTTCCCAGTCAACTCAAGGCCTTTTTTGACCGCTGGTATGCGTTTTTTCAGCCGAAATTTTGGAAGAACAACTACGCCGCGCGCCTGCCCAAGGGCAAACAGGTCGTCATGGCTCTCAGCCAGGGCCAGCCAGAAGGCTTTGAGGATCTGCTGGTGCGCTACAACGCCGTGTTCACGGTGATGGGGTTCATGCCCATGCACGTGATCCGGGGCTACGGCTTGCGCGGACCGGGCGAGGCGGCCAGGCGGGACGATCTGAAAGCGCAGGCCAGGGCCGTGGCCGCCAGAATCCTGAACGGACAGCCGCCGGAACACATTCTGCCCGCGTATCGGTAAACCGGATGGACTTGCTTCTGCGCGACATCCTGACCCCCGAAGAAACGGAAGCCGCGCGCCGGCTGCTGGCCGGTCAGGGTCTCGAACTGCCGGAAGCCGGAGAATACGGCGTTGCGGCGTATGCCGGGCGGAACGTGGTGGCCACGGGTTTCCGCCACGGCAGCACGCTCATGGGGCTGTGCGTTGACCCGGCCTGGCGGGGGGAGGGCGTAGCGTTGCGCATTGTGGACCGCTTGCTCAAGGAGGCGGCGGAACACGGCCTGACCAGGTTGTTCGTCTTCACCACGCCCCGGGAAGCCGCAAGGTTTGCGGCCATGGGTTTTCGCCTGGTGGCCTCGGCGCCGGAGCATGCGGCCCTTTTGGAGTGGGGTTTTCCCTCGTGCGAGGAATGGCTGGCCGGCATCGCACCCGACCGGCCTGCGCCGGCCCCGGTCGGAGTGGTGGCGCTCAACGCCAACCCGTTCACCCTCGGGCACCGGTACCTGCTTGAAACCGCCGCCGCCCGTTGCGCCACGCTCTATGCCCTGGTCGTGCAGGAGGACGTATCGGTTTTTCCCTTTGCCGCGCGCTTGCGGCTGGTGCGGGAAGGCATGGCCCATGTGCCGCACTGCCGGGTGTTGCCCGGCGGGCCGTATGTCATCTCTTTGCAAACATTTCCCGCGTATTTTTCCGGGGCCGAGCGGCATGCCGCACACCATGCGGCGCTTGATCTGCATGTGTTCGGCCAGCGCATCGCCCCGGTTTTGGGCATTTCTCTGCGTTTTGTGGGCACGGAGCCTGTATCCGCGGTTACGGCCACATACAATGCGGCCATGCGCGCCATTTTGCCGGCTTATGGCATCAAGGTGCACGAATTGCCCCGGATCGGAACGGATGGCGGAACGGACGACGGAACGGGTGGCGGGGCGATCAGCGCTTCGCGCCTGCGCGCGGCGCTGGCTGCCGGCGACATGGATGAGGCCCTGCGCCATGTTCCCGCATCCACGGCCGCCTTTTTGCAATCGGAGGAAGGCGGAAAAATTGTCGCCATGCTCCGGCGAACATCGTGATGGCAATGTATGCCGATAGAGCGCAATTGCAGGACACCATGTTGATTGAGACACGCAATCAAGGAGATCGTATGGCGGAGTTCAGAACAGCCATGGCCGGATCGCTCGAATCCAACGACGCGCTCGTCGTCCTGCGCGAGCAGGCGGCGGAGGAGCCGGTCATTGAGGTGCACAGCAGCGTGGAACGGCAGTTCGGCCGCCAGATCCGGGAAAGCGTCGCGGATGTCCTTGCGCGGTTTGCGTTGCGCTTTGTCCATGTTTCGATTCAGGACAGAGGGGCGTATGATTGCACCATCAGGGCCAGGGTGGAGGGGGCCATACTCCGTTACCGGGAGGAGGCGCAATGAAAAGACGCAGAGGGGCGCTGTTCATGCCGGGCAACAATCCCGGCATGCTGACCGGCAGCGTGACGCTGGGAGCGGACGCGGTCATTTTTGATCTGGAAGATTCCGTGGCCGTGCGGGAAAAGCAGGCGGCCCGCATACTGGCGCGCAACGCCCTTTTGGCGCTTGACCGGCGCGGGGTGGAGATCATGGTGCGCATCAACAGCCTGGACAGCCCGTTCTGGGAGGATGATGTGGACGCGGCGGTTACCGGCGCGGCAGACGCTCTTGTCGTGCCCAAGTGCGAACATCCGCGCGACGTGCTGCGGGTCGCGGAACATGTCGCGGCCTGCAAGGACAGGCGCGGCGTCACGGCGAACATCCCCCTTCTGCCTCTTCTGGAAACCGCCCTGGGAGTAGAGCAGGCTTTTGCCGTCGCCACGGCGCATCCGTCCATTGAAGCGCTTTTGTTCGGCGGGGAAGACTTGGCCACTGATCTCGGAACCAGGCGGACAAAGGAAGGAACGGAACTGGCCTACGGCCGCGCCCGCGTGGTCATGGCCGCCAAGGCGGCCAAGCTGCAAGCCCTGGATACGGTGTTTACCGATACGGACGATCTGGAGGGACTGGAGCAGGACGCCCTGCACGGCAGGTTGCTGGGTTATGATGGCAAAACCATGATTTCCCCCCGGCACGTTGCGATCATCAACCGGGTTTTCCAGCCTTCGGCCGAAGACGTGGCCTGGGCCGGGCGCGTGCTGGCGGCGGCAAGGGTCGCCAGCCGCGAAGGCAAGGGCGCCGTATCGCTGGACGGCAAGATGATCGACATGCCCATCATCATCCGGGCCAGGCGCATCATGCTGCAAAGCGGCTTGTCCGCAACGTCCGGGGAGGAGGAGTACAGCCATGATGCGTGACAAGCTGGTCGCGGGCCTTGCGCAGGCGCTCAAGGCCTGTCAGATCGAAAACGGCATGACCCTGTCTTTTCATCACCATCTGCGCAACGGCGATTATGTGGTGAACCAGACGCTGGATGCGGCGGCAAAGCTCGGCTTGCGCGATCTCAAGGTCGCCGCCTCCGCGTTGTTTCCGGCGCATGTTCCCCTGGTCGATCACGCCAAAAAGGGCGTTTTTACCCGTCTGGACGCGGGCGTCATGTACGAATCCCTGGGCAGGGCCATGCTGGATGCGCCTCTGGCCGAACCTGTCGTCATGCGCACGCACGGCGGCCGGGCCAGGGCCATCGACGCGGGCGAACTGTCCATTGACGTGGCCGTGATCGCCGCGCCGGCCGTTGATCGTTTCGGCAACATCAGCGGCATGGCCGGCCCCTCGGCTTTTGGTTCCATCGGCTACGCCATCCCCGATTCCCGGCATGCCCGCAAAGTGATAGCGGTTACGGATCATCTCGTGGACGGCCTGCTGGAACAGATTTCGATCAGCCACGATCTCGTGGACTGCATTGTGCCGCTCGACCGTATCGGCGATCCCGAAGGCATCGAGAGCGGCACGACCAGGCTGACGAAGGACCCCGTGGCTCTGTGCATCGCCCGCCTGGCCTGCCGGCTCATCGAACATTCCGGCCTGCTGCGCGATGGCTTCAACTTCCAGACCGGGGCCGGCGGGGCTTCACTCGCCGCGGCGCACTATCTGCGCGAAGTCATGCGCGAGAAAGGAGTCAAGGGCGGCTTTCTGCTCGGCGGCAGCACCACATACCTGGTGAGCATGCTGGAAGAAGGATTGTTCGCCGACATGTTCGACGTGCAGTGTTTCGATCTCGCCGCCGTGCGTTCGCTTGGCCGCAACCCCAGGCACCGGGAAATTTCCGCCAGCCTGTACGCCAGCCCCGGCCGGAAAAGCTGTTATGTGGACGCGCTGGACGTGGTGCTCCTGGGCGCGACGGAAATCGACACCTCGTTCAACGTCAACGTCCATACCGATTCCAACGGCTTCGTCATAGGCGGCAGCGGCGGCCACAGCGATACGGCCGCGGGCGCCAGGCTGGCGATCATCGTGGCGCCGCTGGTGCGGGGACGGCTGCCCATCGTGGTGGACAAGGTTCTCGCCCGTTCCACGCCGGGCAGCACGGTCGATGCCCTGGTCACGGAGTACGGCATCGCGATCAACCCGGCCAATGCCGATCTCCTCGACAGCCTGCACGGATCGGCGCTGCCGATTCTGGATATCAACGAACTGCGGGCCATCGCCCTGTCTTTGGCCGGAAAGCCGGACCCGGTGGAGTGGTCCGACAGGGTTTTCGCCCGGCTTGAATACCGCGACGGCGTCTTTATCGACGCGATCCGGGTTCCGGCGTGACGATGGGGAACAGGCCATCCCCGGAGCGATGGGCCACGCCTCGCGGTAACGCCGCTGCCGCTGGCGCGGGAACATCCGCAGTAGAGAAAGCTCCGGATATACGGCGATGCGCGCTCTCGATGCCCTGGCGGCTTTTCCAAAGAGCATGAGCCGCGGATCACAGCGTATCACAGCCGATTGCCGCGAATGATCCCCAATCACACCCCGGCGCATTTTTCTGGAGCGGACTGCAACTTTGGTCATACCCGCTCCTTCCTGTACGTTTTCGCTTGCGCCGTGCTCCAGGCGTTGCCAAGCAGGATCGCATGCGATATACTATGGCGTTGCCGCCCGGAGGTTTGTCCGTGCCCCTGTTTCCCGCCACATCGCCCGCCCCGGCAAGCCGCCCGTCCGCCGTGGTCGTGTGGGTCGTTTTGTGCCTGGTTCTCACGGCGTGCGGCTCCAAGCAGATCAGCCCGTCGGGCGAAGGGCCGGTCATCGCCGCGCAAAAAGACGCCCTGTACCTGCCCCCGGACGACGGCAAACCGCTCACCTCAGAAGAAATAGCCGCCCTGAATTCGGTGGGCGATTTCGACCGCAACATCCGCGACGAAGACATGCTCGACGTGGCGCTGCACTTCAAATACTATCTGCACCAGGGCCGTCGCACCGTGGCGAAAAATGTGGAACGGGCCGCATTCTATCTGCCCCATATCCGTTCCATTCTGCAGCAGGAAGGCCTGCCCGGCGATCTGGCGTATCTGCCCTTCATCGAGAGCGGCTACGACACGCAAGCCCGCTCGCGCACGGGCGCGCTCGGCATATGGCAGTTCATACGGAGCACGGGAGACATCTACGGCATGCACCACGACTGGTGGAGCGACGAACGCCACTGCCCCTACCAGTCCACCGCAGCCGCGGCCGAATACCTGGGCAAGCTGCACAAGCAGTTCAAAGACTGGCATTTGGCCATTACCGCCTACAATGCCGGCAGGGGCCGAGTGTCCCGCGCGCTCTCCGCCTCGGGCACGGACAACTTTTTCGATCTGCGCCGGCGCAACGGCCTGGTGCCGGAAAAAGATCGCCTGAGCGAAGAAAACAGGCAATACCTGCCGCGCTTTCTGGCTGCGTGCAAAATCATGCGCAACCTCGAAGCGCTCGGCTTTGCCGCGATACACAGCGCCAACGCCCGCCAGGTCAGCGAAATCCACGTGCGGCCGGGCACGGATCTCATGTCCCTGTCGCGCCGGATCGGCATGAGCTGGGATGAATTTTCCGCTTACAATCCGGCCTATCTGCGTTGCATCAGCCCACCGGACCGATCCACGCGGGTCTTCGTGCCGCCGCATCTGGCCGCCGAAGCCGCCGCCTTTGCCCGCAAGCCGGACAAGGAGGATGCGGGCTGGATCAAGCACACGATCCGCCAGGGCGACACATTTGCCAACATCTCCGGCCGCACCGGCGTGCCCGTGGCCGAACTGCGCCGGGTCAACCAGATCGGCGAATTCAGGGCCGGCAAGGTGTTGCGCATTCCCCGCAGCAACCCCCTGCGGCCGATGCCGTCCAGGCTCGCGGCCAATACCGGAGCCGCCGGAGCCGCTCCCGCCCAGACCGGCCCGTCGACCGGCCGCGAATATACGGTGCAGCCCGGCGATACGGTTTACGGCCTGGCCCGTTCCTGGAATGTCACGACCGAGGCGGTCATGCGGACCAACAATCTGTCCGGCAGCGCGCTGTCCATCGGGCAGAAGCTCGTCATTCCGGGCGCGGCCGCGGCCGGGATTCCGGCTGCCGGTTCCGCCCAGACCGTTCCGAAACCCTCGGACAAAGCCAGAGCCGTCACATACACGGTCCGAGCCGGCGATACGGTGTGGGCCATCGCCCGCAAGTTCGACGTGGACCCCGCCGAACTCATGCGCGCCAACAATTTGACCCGCAATTCCACGATCCGGCCGGGGGATGTGATGCGCATGATCCCGAATTAGCCACGTCCGGCACAGCCTGAAACGCCTTGTGAAAAGGTTTTGCCTTACCCACGCCCAGCCGCTTTGAGCGGGCAGGGCATCCCATCAGTTTCGCAGTGAAATCGCTCCAATTTGTGCGATGCTTGCAGGCAACGCCGCCCGCAAGCATCTTTTTTGCCGCACCCGCCCGCCCCGGTTTGGCCTGCTCCACCCGCTGATACGACACGATATGGCCGCGCGCGTTTCTTTGCATGGGCGGATACGTTTTTTCGCCTGAGGGACTTGACATGGTTTTGCAAATGGTAGAAAGTGGGAAAAAGTGGTTTTGAGTGGATAATTTGCCCTATCTGGGACATTGAGCGCAGGACTGCCGGATTGTCATGATTTTTCGCGGACATATTTATAGAACCTTGGACCCGAAAGGGCGGCTCATGCTGCCTGCCGAAGTTCGGGGCGCGATTGCCGCGTGGTCGCCGCAAGGCCGGTGCATGCTGACCACCCAGGACGAGTGCATCGTGGCCCGATCCTGGCCGGAATGGGAACAGCTTGAATCCGCGCTGACCAGCGTGCGCGCCTCGCGCCAAGTGCGCGATTTCCGCCGGCTGGTGCTCGGCGGCGCGGAAGAACTCGTGCTGGACCCGCAGCATCGCCTGCGCCTGTCCCGGGCGCACATGGAGTATGCGGGGCTGAGCCGTGAAGTGGTTTTGGTCGGCCAGGTGAAACATTTTGAAATTTGGGATGCCGCGCGTTTCCGGCGAATTCAGGAGCAGAATTTTGAAGGTGTGGACCAGGAACTGGCTGACAGCGGCATCGACATTTTTCTGTAAGGCGCGCGCGGGGGCGGTCTGAACGCACACTGTGAACACGCGCCGGAACACCTGCCCGTGTTGCTGGACGAAGTGCTGGAAGCGCTTGTTCCCAGGGCCGGAGGCCGTTACCTGGACGGAACGCTGGGCCTGGGCGGCCATGCTGCGGCTGTTCTGGCCCGCGCCGATGCCGTGCCCGGCATCCCGGCTGAACTGTGCGGCCTGGATCGTGACGCCGCGGCCCTGGCCGTGGCCGGGGAACGGCTGGCCGCCTACGGCGGCAGGGTGCATTGTTTTCATAGCCGGTACGGCGCATTTGCCGACGCCCTGGATGCGCTCGGCTGGGATGCGGTGGATGGCGCGTTGATCGATATAGGAGTGTCGTCCATGCAGATTGATACGGCGGAGCGCGGCTTCAGTTTCCACGCCGACGGGCCGCTGGACATGCGTATGGACGGAGACGGCCCGGAGCTTTCGGCCCGGCAGATGCTGCGGAGCATCCGGGTGGACGAACTTAGGCGAATACTGGCCGCATACGGCGAAGATCCCCAGGCCGGCCGCATCGCCAGGGCCGTTGTCGCGGCGCGGGAGCGTCAACCCATTGAAACGACCCGGCAATTGGCCGCCATAGTGGCAAGCGCGTATCCGGCCGCGTGGCGGGCCAGGGCGCGCAATCATCCGGCCACGCGCACGTTCCAGGCCCTGCGCATGGCAGTGAATGACGAAGTCGGCGAACTGGAGCGTTTTTTGGATGCGATTCTGCCGCGTCTGCGGCCAGGAGGTCGGGTGGCGGTGATCAGTTTCCATTCCATTGAGGATCGGATCGTCAAACACCGCATGCGCCGCTGGGCACAAGCGTGCGTCTGTCCCAGTCAGGCCGTGCGCTGTGTGTGCGGTCACGAGCCGGAAGCCCGCCTGCTCACGGCCAGGCCGATCCGCCCCGGTCAGGCCGAAGTGGCGCGCAATCCTCGTTCGGCCAGCGCCAGGCTGCGGGTAGCGGAAAAATTGCCGACAGGCGGGGGGCCGGCATGAAGCGCGACAATGTCGGCGGGTCCGGCTGGTTGCTGGCTCTGGTCCTGTCCATTCTGACCAGCTTGATTCTGGGTCTGACGCTGGTCTGGTTGAGCATCGAGAACACGGACATGACGTATTCCATCGGGCAGTTGCAGACCAGCGTATCCGAGCGCAATGCCTTGCGGGCCAAGCTTGAGGTGGAGCGGGATCGCCTGCTTGCGCCGTATGAACTGGGCCGGGCCGCACTGACGCTTGGCATGCGCGAAGCCGTGCCGGGACAAATTCGGCGTCTTGAAGACGGCGCGGCCAAAAACCAGGGCAAACAATAACGGGCGGACGATTGCCGCCAAGTCGCACGTATGGCATATTCCGGCAGATCTTCGCGGCGTCTGGTCAAGGCCCGCGTCAGGCAGCGCAACGGGCAGGGCACGCCGCACCCCGTGCGCGACTGGTATGCGTCCGTCAACTGGAGCCGCGTCCGCTTCGGTCTGGCCGGAGGCCTGTTTCTGCTTTTGTGGGCCGCGCTGTGGGCGCGGGCGGCCTATATCCAGCTCTTTGACAACGAATTTCTGGCGGAACGGGCCAGACGGCAGCATACCTCGGTAGAACTGGTCACCGGGCAGCGCGGCATGATTCTGGATCGTGACGGCCAGATTCTGGCTCGCAGCATCGAGTGCCGTTCAGTTTACGTCAATCCGCGCGAAGTCGCGGACAAACGCCATACGGCCGACAGTCTGGCCGGTCTGCTCGGATTGCCGACGGAGAAAATCGACAGCCTGATCCAAACCGAGCGGGCCTTTGTCTGGGTGGCGCGCAAAATTGACGACGCCACAGCCACGGCCATCCGCCGGGCCAATCTGCCCGGCGTGGGTCTGGTCAAGGAATACGAACGCATCTACCCCTTCAAACAGGTGGCGGGGCAACTGCTCGGCTTTACAGATGTGGATAGTGTCGGCCTGGAAGGTTTGGAGCGGGCCTTTGATCATGAACTGAGCGGTTTGTCCGCCCGGCGGGTCGTGCGCCGCGATGCCGCGGGCCGCCGCTTTTACGTCAACGGCGAGGCGGTTTCCTCCGGTCAGGACGTGCGCCTCACTCTGGATGTCCAAATCCAGTTCCTGGTCGAAGAAGCCCTGGCCGAGGTGGTTCGCCAGCATGAGGCGCGCTGGGCCGGCGCTCTGGTGGTGGACGTGGAAAGCGGCGGCATTCTGGCCTGGGCGCAGTATCCCTTCTTCAATCCCAATACATATCGTCTCTATGCGCCGACCCAGTATCGCAACCGCCTGGCCCTGGACGCTCTGGAACCCGGTTCGACCCTCAAACCCCTGCTGATCGCTGCCGCTTTGCAGGAAGGCGCCGTCACGCGCGACACGGTGTTTGACTGCGAAAACGGAGAATGGCGGACGAGCCGTTCCGTAATCCGCGACGATGATCGCAAGCTGGGCAGCCTGTCCGTGCGCAACATTCTGAGCCTGTCCAGCAACATCGGTTGCGCCAAGATCGGCCTCAAACTCGGCGCGCCCAAGTATCATCAGTATTTGACCCGTCTGGGCTTCGGCCGGCGTACCGGCCTGCATGTGTCCGAAAGCAAGGGCATCGTGCACCGCCTGCGTGACTGGAGCGAAACCGACACCATGTCCATCAGTTTCGGCCAGGGCATGGCGGCCACGGTGCTGCAAATGACCCAGGCCTATCTGACGCTCGGCAATCACGGCGTGTACAAACCCCTGCAGCTTGTGCTGTCGGAAGGCACGGACGTTCAGGGAGGAGGCCAGCGCATTTTTTCCGAAGGCGTCAGCCGTGAAGTTCTGGACATGATGCGCGAAGTGGTGGAGGCCGGCACCGGCACCCGGGCCAGGCTGGAAGGCGTATCCGTGGCCGGCAAGACCGGCACCGCCCAGAAATCCGACAAGAGCGGCACATACGGCGATCAGCGCACGGCCTCTTTTGTGGGTTTTGTGCCCGCCGACAAGCCGCGCTACCTGGTGGCGATCATGATCGATGAGCCGCAGCGCACGCGTTACGGCGGCGTGATAGCGGCGCCGGTGTTCAAGAATGTTGTTTCCCGCACTCTGGCCTACCACGGGACTCTGCCCGAAACGGCCGTGGCCGTGGCCGGAAAAGCGGAGAAAAAAGAAACCGGAAAATCCCCCTCCAAGGCCGGAAAGGGGAAAGGCAAGCCCGGACCTGTGCCGGGCGCCGACGTGTTGGCTCCGGAACTGGACGCGGGCCTTGGCGGCGAGCGCCGCTACAGCGTCACCCATAACGCCGCCATGCCGCCCGGCGATCGTGCCGGCGCGGCTGTGCCGGATGTGGTGGGCAAATCCGTGCGCCGGGCGGTGGAAATGTTTGTGTTGCGGGGTATCGTACCCGTGGTGCGGGGCGAGGGATCGACCGTAATCCGCCAGAGTCCGGAGCCTGGCGCCAATTGGCCGCAGCAGAAAACGGATCAGGAATGCATTTTGTGGATTTCGGAAAAGTAGGGCTTGCCCATGCGTGACACGTCGCTGCATGAATTGCAAAAAATGCTGCGGAACGGCCTGGCCGGCCTGTGCGTCGATTCGCGCCTGGCGCGGCCGGGGGACATTTTCGTGGCCATGCCCGGCAGCCGTGTGGACGGGGCAGCGTTCAGCCTTCAGGCGATGCAGGCCGGGGCCGTGGCCGTGGTCGGCCGGGTCAGGCCGGATTTGCCCGCATCCGTGCCGGACAAGGAAAGACTTTTTGTCGCCAGCGACGATCCGGCGCGGGATCTCGGCCTTTTGGCTCAGGCTTTGTACGGCACGGACAATGTGCCCTTTCCCGTAATCGGTGTGACCGGCACGAACGGCAAGACCACGGTGACGTATTTGCTGGAGCATGTGTTTGCAGCCGCCGGCAAAAAGACCGGCGTGCTCGGCACCGTGAGCTGCCGTTGGCCGGGACATGAGGAAGACGCCTCCCTGACCACGCCGGACACCCTGCATGCCCACGCCATGCTGGCCGCCATGTGCCGGGCCGGAGTGCAGGCGGCGTTCATGGAAGTCTCTTCACATGCCCTGGATCAGCGCCGGGTGGCGGGCATTGCTTTTTCCGGCGGCGTGTTCACGAATCTGACCCAGGATCATCTGGATTACCACCAGGACATGGAGCAGTATTTCGAGGCCAAGGCCAGGCTGTTCCGCGAACAGGCCGGCGGCGTCAAGGTCGTCAACGCCGGCGATGCCTGGGGACGCCGGCTTCTGGCCGGCTTGCCGGACGCCATCGCTTACGGACTGAGAGACATAACGCCCGAACAGACCGGGATCGCGCTAACGGGCGAAATCCTGGCCAACACCCCTGCCGGGCTGCGTTTGGGACTGCGTTGGGGAAAACGTCAGTGGGCGATCCGTTCGCCCCTGATCGGCGCCTACAATGCGGAAAATCTGCTGGCCGCCCTGGCCGTGGGTCTGGGTTTTGGCTTCAGCCCGGAGCAATTGGATTGTTTCGGAGATTTTTGCGGCGTGCCCGGCCGGCTGGAGCGCGTTCCGGCCCGCTACCGGGGGCAGGATCTGCACGTGTGCGTGGATTACGCCCACACCCCGGATGCGTTGAGCAAGGTGTTGAGCACCCTGCGCGGGGTGGGCTTTCCCCGGCTGATCACGGTCTTCGGTTGCGGCGGCGAGCGCGACCGCGCCAAGCGTCCTCTGATGGGTGAGGTCGTGGGCCGCCTGTCCGATGTGGCCGTGCTGACTTCGGACAATCCCCGGCGCGAGGACCCGCTGGCGATCATGGCCGATGTCATGCCCGGACTGCAACAGGGCGCAGGCCGGGCGGACATCCGGACCGAAGCGGACAGGCGCAGGGCCATCGAGCTGGCCTTGTCCCTGGCCCGGCCCGGCGATGTGGTGCTTATTGCCGGCAAGGGACACGAGCGGACGCAGCAGATCGGCGACTGCAAACATCCTTTCAGCGATCAATCCGTAGTGCGGGAGTTGGCGTCGTGCGCATGACATGGGAGGCATTGACGCGGGCTGTGGGCGGAGCGCGCTCGGGAACGGAGGCAGGGCCGCGCCTTGTCATTGACGGCGTGAGCACGGACAACCGCAATCTTCTGCCCGGACAGGTCTTTTTCTGCATCCGGGGCGAAAACTTCGACGGCCATGACTTCGCGGCTTCGGCCGTGGAGCGGGGCGCCGCAGCCGTAGTGGCCGACCGGGATCTGGCTTTGCCGGCGCCGGTCCTGCGCGTGGACGACACAATCCGCGCTTTGGGTCGTCTGGCCCACGCCTGGCGCAAACAAACCAGGGCCAGGGTGATCGGCGTTACGGGCACGGCCGGCAAGACCACGGTCAAGGAAGTGCTGGCCGCCGTGCTCGGGCAGCGCGGCCGGACCGCAAAAAACGAACGCAACCTCAACAACCGGATCGGCCTGCCCGTGTCCATGCTGGCTGCGGACGGCAATGAGGCTTTCTGGGTCATGGAAGTGGGCATCAGCCACGCGCAGGATATGGACGAACTCGGCCCGATTTTGGAACCGGATCTGGCCCTGATCCTGAATGCCGGATCAGGCCATACGGCCGGCTTGGGGCGTAGCGTGGCCAGGCATAAAGCTCGTTTGCTGTCCTGGCTGGCGCCCGGCGGCACGGGCCTGGTCTGTGCCGATTATCCGGAACTGGTGCGCGAGGCCAGAGCCGTGCGCCCGGCTCCGGCGTATCTGGAATTTTTCACCGCCAGCGGCAAACCCCTCGCTTACAGCGGCGGCTATCTCGGTGCGGCCGAGCGTGAAGGCTATGGCCGTTACCGGGTTTGCCGGGACACGATCTGCCGCGACCTGGATGCGCCGTTCAGGGGAAACTACGGATCGGAAAACGTCATGGCCGTCAGCGCGGCCGCGTTCGAGTTCGATCTGGGCATGGACGAGATCGCCGCCGGCCTGGGCGCGGCGGTCCTGCCCGGACAGCGCTTCGCCTGCTCCCGGTGCGGCGACTGGCTGCTGGTGGACGACAGCTACAACGCCAACCCCCTGTCGTGCGCCTGTATGCTGGAAAGCGCGGCCGGCCTGGCTGCGGACATGGCCCGGACCGTCCAGGCCGAAGTGCCCCTGGTCTGCGTGCTGGGTGAAATGCTCGAATTGGGGGATCTGGCCGAGGAAGAACACGAAAAACTCGGGCGGCACATCGCGGCCTGCGGGCCGCGCCTGGTGATCTGGAAAGGTGGGCAGGCGGCAGCCGTGCGTTACGGTTTGCATGTGGCGGGTTGCGCCGGGGCTTTTGTCGCGTTGGAACAGGCCGGCGATCTGCCCGGCATTCTCGAAGAGCAGGGCGTGCGCGGCGGCGTGATCCTGTTCAAGGGGTCGCGCGGCAACCGCCTGGAAGAGTGTGTGGCCAAGTTCAAAACCCTGGCGGAGACTTCTGATGCTGTATAATCTGCTGTATCCCCTGAGTAACGACATCAGCGTGCTCAACGTGTTCCGCTACATTACCTTCCGCTCGGTGTGGGCTTTGCTCACCGCGCTCATCGTCAGCATCCTGATCGGTCCCCGTTTCATCCGCTGGCTGCAACGCATCAAGTTCGGCCAGGTCATCCACGAGGATGTCGCCGTGCACCAGGCCAAGGCCGGCACCCCTACCATGGGCGGCCTGTTGATTCTGTTCGCCGTGATGGTCAGCGTGTTCTTGTGGGCTGATCTGACCAGCACATACGTCTGGTTGACCATGCTGGTCTTTCTCGGTTTCGGCGCCATCGGCTTCGTGGATGACTACATCAAGATCGCAAGGCGTCACAACAAAGGCCTGTCTGTGCGGGCCAAATTCTGCTGCCAGATCGTGATCGCGGCCGTGGCTTTGTGGTTTCTGCTGGCCCAGACAACTTTTCCCACCACACTGGCCTTTCCCTTTTTCAAGAACCTGGCGCCGGATCTCGGCTATTTTTACGCGCCCTTCGCCATTCTGGTCATGGTCGGCGCTTCCAATGCCGTCAACCTGACCGACGGCCTGGACGGCCTGGCCATCGGGCCTACCGTGGTCGCGGTTCTGGTATTGGCGCTGTTTGTCTATATCACGGGCAACGCCTTGTTTTCGCAGTACCTCCAGGTGATCTCCATTCCCCGCGTGGGTGAAGTGACCGTGTTCTGCGGCGCGCTGATCGGCGCGGGACTCGGTTTTCTCTGGTTCAATGCGTACCCGGCCCAAATTTTCATGGGCGATGTGGGTTCACTCAGCCTTGGCGGCACGCTCGGCTTTCTGGCCGTGCTGTGCAAGCAGGAACTGCTTTTGGTCATTATCGGCGGCCTGTTTGTCCTGGAAACGCTCTCCGTGATCCTCCAGATCGGTTATTTCAAGTGGACCGGCGGCAAACGCATCTTCCGCATGGCCCCGTTGCATCATCACTATGAACTCAAGGGCGTGCCGGAATCGAAGATCATCATCCGGTTTTGGATCATGTCCATCTTGTTCGGCTTGATGGCCCTGTCGTCGATCAAGCTGCGCTAGGGCTTGGGATTGCCGGCAAACCGGCTGCGCGGCAGGGATATGAAGAGAATGTGTCGTTGATATATTGAGATTTTTTCTAACACGAGGCAAGGGCATGGCCGCAACATCCATCGGTCCCGGTACGTTCGCCGCAGTGGTCGGCGCCGGCCATTCGGGCGCGGCCGCCTGCCGTTTGCTGTGCCGGCTGGGCGCTCGCGTACGCTTGCTGGACCGCCGGGCGGACAATGTCACAGCGGATTTTCTGGCTTGGGCGGATGCGGCGGGAGTGGAAATGCTGATCGGCGAACACGCGCCGGAGCACTTTGCCGGCGCGGACGTGATCGTGCTCAGCCCCGGCGTGCCTGTGGCCGTGGTGCGGCGGCTCGTGCCCGAAGCCGTGATCGGCGAAGCCGGAAAACCGGAACTGATGGCGGAAACGGAACTGGCTTGGCGGCAGCTCGACGGCGAGCCTCTGCTCGGCATCACCGGCACCAGCGGCAAAACGACCACCACAACCCTGTGTGCGGCCATGCTGGCCGAACAGGGCATGCGGGTCTTTCTCGGCGGCAACATCGGCACGCCTTTGTCCCGGTATGTGCTGGACGTAGCCGACGGAGCGCCCCGTGCGGATGCGCTGGTGCTTGAACTGTCCAGTTTCCAGCTTCAGGCCTGCTCCATGCTGCGGCCGCATGTGGGTGTGCTGCTCGGCATCGCGCCCAATCACCTGGATCATCATGCGGACATGCAGGAATACGTGCATGCCAAGATGCGCCTGTTCCGCCGTCAGGATGAGTGCGATGTGGCCGTGCTCGCCGAGGAGTCCGCGTCTTTGGCTCAGGCGCACAACTTGCGGGCGCGCCGGGAAGTCGCGCGCGTACCCGATCCGCCGCGTTTCGATTCCATGCGTTTGCTCGGGCCGCACAATCAGCGCAATGCCGAAATCGCCTGGGTCGCCTGCCGTGAATTCGGAGTGAGCGAAGAGGTCGCGCGGCGGGCCGTGGCTGCGCAGCCGCCTATCGAGCACCGTTTGGAACTTGTCGCGGAACGCCGGGGCGTGCTGTACGTCAACGATTCCAAGTGCACGACCGTAACCGCGCTCAAGGTGGCTCTGGAAGCTTTTGATCGTCCGGTACTGCTTTTGGCCGGCGGCAAGTTCAAGGGCGGCGATCTCGCCGGGCTGGCCGGCTTGCTGCGGGAACGGGTGCGGGCCGTGGGTTTGTACGGCGCCTGCCGGGATGTGTTCGAGGCGGCCTGGCAAGGCGTTGCGCCCTTGTTCTACGATCCCACTCTGGAAGAGGCCGCATTGCGCCTGGCCGATCTGGCCAGATCCGGCGATGTGGTGCTGCTGGCGCCGGCCACGGCCAGTTATGACCAGTATGCCAATTACATGGTCCGGGGTGAAGACTTCCGGCGCATTGTCGGGGAGGTGCCGGCATGACCGCAAACAACAGAACCATGCGTTCCCGGCGCGGCGCGGCGGGAGTGGTCCAGGCCGAACCCCACGGCGCGTACGACTGGTGGCTGATTGCCCTTGTGCTCATGCTGCTGTGCATCGGCCTGCTTATGGTGCTGTCGGCCAGCGGCATTGTGGCCGAGCGCCTGAGCGGCAACAAGTACCACTTTTTTCAGCGCCAGCTCGTGTTTGCCGGAGCGGGCGGCGTGGCTCTGATGATCGCCGCCGCTTTGCCGCGCGAAAAGCTCAACCGCTGGCACTATCCGCTCCTGTTCGGGACCGCGATCCTGTTGTTTTTGACCCTGACGCCCCTGGGCGCCAAGGTCAACGGGGCGCACCGCTGGATTTCCTTCCGCCTGTTTTCCGTGCAGCCGCTGGAATTCGCCAAGATCGCGCTGGCCCTGTATCTGGCCTATTTCATGAGCACCAAGCAGAACTTGGTCAGAACATTCAGCAAGGGCGTCATTCCTCCCTTTGCCGTGACCATTGCTCTGGGCCTGATGCTGTTGCTCCAGCCCGATTTCGGCGGGGCCGTGGTGCTCGGCATGATTCTGTTTTTCATGTGTCTGGCCGGAGGCACGCGTTTTATTTATCTGTTTTTGTCCGTAACCTTGGGCCTGATGATGATTGTGGGCCTCATCCTGCACGCGCCGTACCGGATGCGGCGGCTGGTCGCCTTTCTCGATCCGTTCAAGGAAGCGCAGGATGCCGGCTACCAGTTGGTGCAGTCGCTCCTGGCCTTCGGTTCCGGCGGCATGTTCGGAGTGGGCATGGGCGGCAGCAGTCAGAAGATGCTCTATTTGCCCGAAGCGCATAATGACTTCATCATGGCTGTGCTGGGCGAGGAATTGGGCTTTCTTGGCGTCAGTGTCGTCATGTTGTTGTTTTTGCTTATTTTTGTTCGCTGTTATCGGATCATCGTCGGCCAGGAAAATATCCGGGATCGCCTGTCGGCTTTCGGCATCACCCTGGTTCTGGCCTTGGGCGCGGTGCTCAATCTGGCCGTGGTGCTCGGCATGGCGCCTCCCAAGGGCGTGGCCATGCCCTTTCTCAGTTACGGCGGCAGCAGTCTGGTGTGCAGCATGATCTGCATCGGGCTTCTGCTCAATTATTCGCGCTCGGCGCACAACTGACGACTATGAACAGGCGCGTCATTCTGACCACGGGCGGCACAGGCGGCCATATTTTCCCGGCCTTGGCCGTTGCCGAATCTTTGCGGGCGCAGGGGGCCGAATGCCTGTTTGTCGGTTCGCGCCGGGGGCCGGAAGCCCATTGGGCCGAAAAGGCCGGCCTGGAATTCGTCGGCCTGCCCGTACGCGGCGTGCTCGGCCGGGGCTTGCGTTCCGTGGCCGCTTTGGGAGGCATGGGCTTGTCCGTGTTCACATCGTTGAAGCTGTTGCGCTGTTGGAAGCCGGACGTGGTGGCCGGTTTCGGAGCCTATGCCTCGGCCGCGCCCTTGCTTGCGGCCGCGATCCGGGGGGTGCCGATCCTGGTGCACGAACAGAACGCCTTTCCCGGTCTGACCAATCGTCTGCTGGGGCGTCTGGCCAAACGGATTTGCCTGTCCCTGCCCGTGGACGGAGATGTCTTTGAACGCTCCAAATGCGTCCGTACCGGCAATCCCGTGCGCGCCTCCATCCTGCGGGTGCGCGAAGCGTCCGCGCAGCCGCACGAAGCGCCGCGCTTGCTGATCATGGGCGGCAGCCAGGGCGCCAGGGCCATCAACTCGGTCATTCTGGCCGGGCTGACCCGTTTGCTCGACGCCGGCATCGAACTGCGCCACCAGACGGGTCAGGCGGATTACGAGCGCGTCGTGGCCGGTTATGCCGCTTTCGGCCACAGCATTGAGAACGTGACGCCTTTTATTGACGATATGGCCGAAGCCTACGCCTGGGCGGATCTGGTTCTGAGCCGGGCCGGCGCCACTTCGGTGGCGGAGTTGGCTGTGGCCGGCAAACCGGCCCTGTTCATTCCTTTCCCGCACGCCACGCACGATCATCAGACGCGCAACGCCCAGGCCGTCCGCCGCGATGGCGCGGCCATGATGATCACAGAGAAGGAACTGGCGCACAAGGACGCCGTGGGCACATTGCTTTTGTTGCTTGAAGATCGGGATCAACTCGGCGTCATGAGCCGGGCGGCTTTGGACCTGGCAAGTCCGGACGCAGCCGGCAATGTGGCGCGGGAGATCCTGGCGTTGGAATCATTCCGATAAGAAATCCGGAGGCGCAATGCGCGGCACATTCGGCACCATACACATGATCGGCATCGGCGGATCGGGCATGAGCGGCATCGCCGAGGTCTTGATCAATCTCGGCTACGAGGTCCGCGGTTCGGACATGGCTGACAGCGCCACGATCGCCCATTTGCGGGCGTTGGGCGCGTGCATCGCCATCGGCCACGCAGCGGAGAACGTGGGCGCGGTGAGTGTGGTGGTCAAGTCGACAGCCGTGCGGGAGGATAATCCCGAAGTGCGGTCAGCCCGCGAACGGGGCATTCCGGTCATTCCCAGAGCGGAAATGCTGGCCGAACTCATGCGCCTGCGCCGGGGCATCGCCATTGCCGGCACGCACGGCAAGACCACGACCACGTCGTTTACGGCTGCGATTTTTGATGCCGCGGGGCTTGATCCCACGGTGATCATCGGCGGACTGCTCAATGCTTACGGAGCGAACGCCAGGCTGGGCGGAGGCGAATATCTGATCGCCGAGGCGGACGAATCGGACGGATCGTTTTTGTGCCTGTTTCCGATCATCAACGTGGTCACGAATGTGGATGCGGATCACCTGGATCACTACAGCGATCAGGCGGCGATCGACGAAGCCTTCGTCGAGTTCATGAACAAGGTGCCCTTTTACGGCATCAACGTGGTCTGCGGCGACGATCCGGGTGTGGCGAGGTTGCTTTGCAGGATCAAACGCCCGTTTGTGACCTATGGCTTCGGCGCGGACAACAGGATTCGGGCCGAGGTGCTGCAATGCGCCGAGCAGAGCGTATTCCGGGTATTGGTGGGGGACGGGGCGCTCGGCGAGGTCCGGCTCAGCCAGCCGGGGCGGCACAATATTTTGAATGCCCTGGCCGCTATCGGCGTGGCTCTGGAAGCGGGCATCGCGCCGGAGCATGTGATTTGCGGCCTGGGGCGTTTCGGTGGCGTGGGGCGGCGTTTCGAGCGCAAGGGCGAACGGGCGGGCGTGCTGGTGATCGATGACTACGGCCATCATCCGGCGGAAATTGCGGCAACTCTGGCTACCGTGCGCCAGGTGTATCCGGGCAGACGCCTCATCGTGGCCTTTCAGCCGCACCGATTTTCCCGCACCCGCGCCCTGTTCGGCGATTTCTGCCAAGTCTTTGAATGTGTTGACAGACTGCTGTTGACGGAGATTTATCCGGCTTCGGAAAAACCGATTCCCGGCGTGAACGGGCAAAGCCTGGCGCAGGGCATCCGGCAGATTTCCAAAACGGATGTGGCGTATTTTCAGAATATCGAGGCCATCGTCGCGGCCCTGCCGGATATCGTGCGGCCGGGCGATGTGCTGCTGACCTTGGGCGCGGGCAACATCACGACGGTGGGGCCACGTTTTCTGGCTGATTGATGGGGCGGAACAAAGGCATGATACATAGTGTTGCGGAACCGGAACTGCGTGCCCTGACCACCCTGCGTCTGGGCGGCCGGGCTGTGGCCCTGGTCAGCCTGGAGACGGAATCGGATCTGGAGGCTTTGCCCGACGTGCTGCAGCGGCTGGGCGGGCGGCCGATGGTGATCGGCCGGGGCAGCAATATCCTGGCCGACGATCGAGCCTTGCCGTTTGTGCTGATCCGGCCGGATTTCCGGCAAGGCCCGGAAATTGTTGCGCAGGAGTCGCGGCAGGTGCGCGTGCGGGCCGGGGCCGGGCTGCCTTTGCCCCGCCTGCTGGCTTGGGCCGCCAAGCGAGGCTTGTCCGGCCTGGAAGGCCTGGCCGGAGTGCCGGGCGTCTTGGGCGGCGGCGTGGCCATGAACGCCGGATCATACGGCTGTGAACTCGGTCCGATCTTGGCCGAAATCCGGGTGTTCACTGTGCCGGGCGGGGTGCGGCGGCTGTTGCCGGGCGAATTTGCCTGGCGTTACCGGGAATTGGATGTGCCGGCTTTGGCCGCATCGGCGTGGTGGATGGCGTGCGGCGCGGATTTGGTATTGACCGTAGACGATCCGGCCCGGATTCGGCTGCGCATGGCGCAGAACCTGGCGCGAAAAAAAGCCTCGCAGCCGGTGCGGGCGCACAGTGCGGGTTGCGTGTTCAAAAACCCGGAAGGTCTGTCGGCCGGAAAATTGCTTGATGAAGCCGGTTTTCGCGGCAAACGTTTGGGCGGCATGGCTTTTTCAGATTTGCATGCCAACTTTCTGGTCAATACGGGCGGAGGAGAGAGCGCGGCCGCTCTTGAGCTTTTGGAAAACGCGCGCGCGGCCGTGGCTGAACGGCACGGCATAACCCTGCAAACCGAGGTGAAGTTGTGGCTCTCGTCCTGACACAACCCCGCAGATTCGCAATGAACGGCTATGAGCGATCCGGGCAGGAGCGAACGCGCAAATCCCGGCGCCGGCCGGATCGCCAGAAATCGGGAGCGGCCGAGCGAAACTGGGACTTTTTCAGGGCCGCGCGCTGGCTGTGCGGCATCATCCTGAGCAGCACGCTCTTGTTCGGACTGATTCTGGGTCTCTTATATGCCTATCGCTATGCGACAACCAGCGATCATTTCGCAATCCGCTCGATCACGGTCACGGGCGCGACGCATTTTGACCGGGACTCCGTGCTCAGGGCCGCGGGCCTGAGCGAGGGCATGAACAGCCTGGCCGTGAACATCACGGACGTGGAACTGGCCCTGCGCAAAACGCCGTGGGTCGCCAATGTCGCCGTGAAGCGCCAGTTGCCGGACAGCTTCGCCATTGAGATCGAAGAACGTCTGCCTGCCTTCTGGGTATTGAAAGGCGATGCTCTGCTTTACGCCGACAGCAAGGGCAATTTGATTGCGCCTGTCGGACCGGAAAATTTTCTTTCCCTCCCCGCATTGGAATTGGATCAAGGCGGCGACGTATTGCTCGACAAATTGGAGCATTTCGTCATGGCGCTGCACAATACGTCCATGCCTTTGGAAATCGGCGCGGCGTCGTGGCTGAAACTTTCAGCGGCAAGAGGCTTCGAACTGTTTCTCGAAAAATACGGCTTGTCGATCAGCATCGGGGCGGAAGCCTGGGAGGAAAATTTGCAGCATCTCGGCATGGTGCTGCACGACTTGGCCAGACGGGGAGAAATCAAATCCGTGCGCGAAGTCTGGGCGACGGACGGGCATGTTTGGGTACACTACAACAAGAAAAAATAAGAACGATTTAGAATTTTTCTAGACATTTTTGTGGAAATATGATGTTTTGTCGTACCGGCGATCGGTCTTCTGGAGATTGGAGTGAAGTGATGCAACAGGTAAGCGGCGGCGATGCATCATTGCCGGATAAGCGAACATATTGAAAATAATGAAAAAATGATGACCGGCGCACGCTCCGTTTTCCCGGCAGGGGGCGGCGATCGAGCCGGGGACGATCCACACCTGTTCTGTTGACGCGGTTTCGCCGCCCGGAGGGGGGAGGCATGGCACAATCGGAAATTCTGGTCGGTCTCGATATCGGCACTACCAAAATCTGCGCGGTCGTGGGCGAGGCCAACGACCACGGCGGTCTGGACATCATCGGCATCGGCACCAGTCCGTCCACCGGCCTGCGCAAGGGCGTGGTGGTCAACATTGAGCAGACGGTGCAGTCCATCAAGAAAGCCCTGGAAGAGGCCGAACTGATGGCGGGTTGCGAGATCCGCTCCGTTTACGCGGGTATTGCCGGCAGCCATATCAAGGGCTTCAACAGCCACGGCGTGATTGCGGTCAGCAGCGGCAAAGAGGTGGGCCACCGCGACATTGAGCGCGCCCTCGATGCGGCCAAGGCCGTGGCCATTCCCCTAGATCGCGAAGTGATCCACATCCTGCCGCAGGAGTATATCGTCGACGATCAGCGCGGCATCGTCGATCCGTTGGGCATGTCCGGCGTGCGCCTTGAGGTCAAGGTGCATATTGTCACCGGCGCCGTGACCTCGGCCCAGAATATTGTGCGTTCCTGCCACAAGAGCGGTCTTGATGTCTCCAACGTCGTGCTGGAGTCCCTGGCTTCTTCCAAGGCCGTGCTGACGGAAGAAGAGCGCGAGATCGGCGTGGCCCTGGTGGATCTTGGCGGCGGCACCAGCGATATCGCCGTGTTCGCCAACGATTCGATCAAGCATACGGGCGTGCTGGCCCTGGGCGGCCAGAATCTGACCAATGACATCGCCTTCGGCCTGCGCACGCCCATGGCCTCGGCGGAAAAGATCAAGGTCCGGTATGGCTGCGCCCTGGCCGACATGGTGCGGCCGGATGAATACATTGAAGTGCCGAGCGTGGGCGGGCGCGAACCGCGCCGCCTGTCGCGGCAGACCCTGGCGGAAATCTGCGAACCGCGCATGGAAGAGATTCTGACCCTGATCGACCAGGAACTGGGGCGATCGGGCTTCAAGAACGTGATCGGCGCCGGTGTGGTGCTGACCGGGGGCACGGCCCTCATCCAGGGCTGCCAGGAACTTGGCGAACAGATTTTCAACCTGCCCACGCGCATCGGCTATCCGCGCAACGTGGACGGCTTGAAAGACATGGTCAACAGTCCCAAGTATGCAACGGCTGTGGGTCTGCTGCGGTTCGGGGCGGAAAGGGAAGGGAGCGAGCAGCGTTTTCGCATCAGAAGCGAAGGCAATTTGTTCAATGCGATCTTGAGCCAGATGCGCAAGTGGTTTTCTGAAATTTCCTGACGCCTTGGGCGCGGGGCAACACCTGCAATAGGAAGGACGGGGAAGGTGTATGGCGGCCAGAATCAAGGTCATAGGTGTCGGTGGAGGCGGCGGCAATGCCGTGCGCAACATGCTGAACTCGGACTTGCGGGGTGTTGAGTTCATTTGCGCCAATACGGATGCGCAGGCCCTGGCGTTGGCTACCGGGGAGATCAAGCGCGTCCAGATCGGCGAGAAGCTCACCAAGGGACTCGGCGCCGGCGCTGATCCCAGGGTCGGCCACGATGCCGCGAACGAAAGCATTGCGGCGATCAAGGAATGCATCGCCGAGGCCGAAATAATTTTCGTCACTGCCGGCATGGGCGGCGGCACAGGCACGGGCGCCGCGCCGGTTGTGGCGCAGGCGGCCAGGGAACTGGGCATTCTTACGGTGGGCGTCGTGACCCGGCCCTTCGGCCATGAGGGTCCCAGGCGCCAGAAAACGGCCGAGCAGGGCATTGCCGAACTGCGTCAGCATGTGGACAGCCTGATCATCATTCCCAATGACCGCTTGCGCACCATCGCGCCCAAGAACGCCTCGGTCATCGACATGCTCATGCGGGCCGACGACGTGTTGGGCGCGGCCGTGCGCGGCATTTCCGATTTGATCACCACGCCCGGCTATATCAACCTGGACTATGCGGATGTGCGCACGGCCATGGCCGAATCCGGCTACGCCATGATGGGCGAGGGCCGGGCCACGGGCGAAGGCCGCGCGATCGAGGCCGCGCGCAAGGCCATCACCAGCCCTCTGCTGGAGGATGTATCCATCGCCGGGGCCAAGGCGGTGCTGGTTAATGTCACCGCCAGCCGCGACATCAGCCTGGATGAATACACCGAGGCCATGTACCTGATCCAGGAATCCGCGCACGGCGCAAGCGGCGACGGCAACATCTTCGCGGGCATGGTTTTTGACGAGAATATGGGCGACGAGGTGCGCATCACCGTCATCGCGACGGGCATCGACAACGCCAGCCAGATCAGCCCGGCCGTGCAGACGCCTTCCCGCGCCAGGGTCACCAACCTGGCGGACAACGGGCGCGGCGGCAGCTTCATTCAGCCGGGCATACCCCAGGCCGCCTTGCAGTCTTCGCCGGGAGAAGGAAAACCATCCCGCCGGGACTACGGCGTGCCGGTGGCGGAAGAGTTTCGCGACATCCCGGCCTATCTGCGCGGCAAGGATGCCTCCCGCCTGCCGGGCGCGACGCACACGCCGGGCGGAGAAGAGTTTTGCTTCAGCAGCGAAGAAGAACTGGAACTGCCGGCATTCATCCGCCGGCAAGCCAATTAGAGCCATTGCAATTTCTCTTTGCAATGACTTTGGCGGCGAAAGCACGAAGTGCCGCCGCCCGCGTGTGAGCGCGCAGGCGGCATGCATTTCGCCGTCAACGCCGCACACAGTGTTGCAAAATTGTATGCTTTGAGAGCGAGGAGAGTATGAAACGATTGACAGCCTGCGGCCTGGGAATTGTGATCTGCGGCCTGCTGCTTTGCGGGGGCACGGCCTTTGCCGGTCCCCAGGTCAAGCTGGAAACGACGATGGGCGACATCGTGATCGAATTGGATCGCGACAAGGCGCCGAAGACCGTGAACAATTTTCTGGCTTATGTGCGTAAGGGTTTCTATGACGGCACCATTTTTCACCGGGTGATCGGCAACTTCATGATCCAGGGCGGCGGACTGACCGAGGACATGCAGGCAAAACCCACGGACGCCGCCATTGAAAACGAGGCCTTCAACGGCCTGCTCAACAAGAAATACGCCGTCGCCATGGCCCGCACCGGCGCGCCGCATTCGGCCACGGCCCAGTTTTTCATCAACGTGCAGGACAATCCGAATCTGGATTTTCGTTCGCTGACGCAGGGCGGCTTCGGCTATGCCGTGTTCGGCAAGGTCATCAGGGGGCAGAACGTGGTGGATGCGATCAAGGTCGTGCCCACCGGCAACAAGGCCAAACATAAGGACGTGCCTTTGACGCCTGTTGTGATCAAGCGGGCGACCCTGACCAACTGAATCGCAGTGCCGTTTTTCTGTGGCGGCCGGTTTACGGCATTACGCAAACCGGGTCGCTTCAGTACCCAGCCTCTTTTTGATGCTTCACCGCCAAATCTGTCCCCTGCACTATAACTGATAGGGCTGGATGGGATTTGTGTTTGCATCGTGTACCCTCTGGATGTAGCCATAATAACTACATACGGCTACAAAGTCCATGTCGCTCCTCACGCTTGACACTTTCCCGGTTGATGGCTTACACTATGAATAGCCCATAGTGGTGCAAACCATATGAACGCTGTGAGGGAGACGCCGAGCCGGCCAACCCCCGTCATGAACAGTACAGCACCAGAGAGCGTGTGATGGAGGATGCGCGTGTGATCTGTTCAGGTTCGCAACAAGACGACAGGCATTTGCCGCAAGGCAGGGCTGTTGCTCTGTGTTGCGCCGCGCCCGAACCATGCCGCAGCGCCCGATCCGCCCCCGATCTGTCCGGTCCGGCCCGTTCTTTGCTCTCTCTCTCTCTCTCTCTCTCTCTCTCTCTCTCTCTCTCCGCTTAAGCGTTCTCTGCGTGTTGGCACGTAAGCAGTTCTGGCAGCGTATGCCAGGGCCGTATTCTTTTTTGGCGGAACTTCATGCAACCCCAGGAGTGTGCTATGTCTGACCTGCGTTTGACCCATCCGGAAGCCGGCCGCACAGTGGCGGTGGAGAGTACGGAACACACGCGCTTCGTATTTGATTTTCCGAGCGCCGATGCCGTGGTGAGCCGGGACGGCGGCGACTTGGTCTTCACCTTTGCGGACGACGCCATCTTTCGCGTGAGCAATTTTTACACCACCTATCATCTGGAGAACATGCCGGAGTTCGTGCTGGACGGCCTGACCGTGGCCGGCGGGGACTTCTTTACGGCTCTGGGTGATGAGGATCTCATGCCCGCGGCCGATGCCGAGGCCCTGGCCGCCGACGCGCGTTTTCGCGACTGGGCTGATTCCGGCCTGGAGGATGGCCTGGACAAGCTGGCGGGGCTTGATCTCACGTCCGATCCCGAAGAAGGCCCGACCCCGATCCGCAGCGGCAGCGTTGTGGAAGGTGTGAGCCTGGCTGCCTCCGGTGTGGACAGCGGCTTTGCGGGCAGCGGCAGCGGCCCTGTGGACGTCACGCCGCCCGTCGAACCACCGCCGCCTCCTCCGCCGCCGCCACCACCGCCACCGCCTCCGCCACCGCCACCACCACCACCACCGCCCGATCCCGATCCGGTCGTCTTCAAGCCCACAGACTATATCGCGCGCGGCGTCATGCACCATGTCGAAAGCGCCTCCTCCCCGGCTCTGAGCATGGCTCTGCTGTCCGTGGATTATAAAGCGGGCGTTGCCGCGATCGCCACCGGATCGCTGCCGGACAAGCTGGACTTCACCTTCTACAACGCCGACGGCGACGAAATCGACAAGCCCTTCGGCTCTGTTGGATATAAAAACGGGATCATCACCTTTGCCGATCCCGAGGATACGGACAACAACTATCTCTGCGTGGTCACGGACGCGGCGGGCAAGCCGCTGTATTCCGTGCAGCTTGTGGTGCGGCCGGACGGGTACTTTACCTCCCCTGATCAGGGCACGTTTACACCTGTGACCGATCTGCCGGACTCGACCTATGAGAAAGGGATGCTCTGGGGCGAATGGCATGCCGGGCCTAACGATGAAAACCTCGTCTACAACGTGAAGTCCAGCGACAAGAACGACACGATCACCATCAGCGCCACCCAAAGTGGGGGTGACCTTCGCGGCATAATGGGCCAGGAATGGGATGATGATGACAACCCTGTACCCTTCATCAGCACCGGCAAGGGCGACGACACCGTCACCATCAGCGTCGACACCGGCAACGGCGTGGCCTACGGGATGTATGGTTCCGCCTTCGTTGAGACGGGCGAAGGCAACGACAGCATCACCGTCAAGGCCACAGCCACCGGCAGCGACAGCAGCAAGAATGTCATTGCCGAGGCCATAACCCTTGGCGCGGGCCTCAAGGTCGGCGACGGCAATAATACCGTCAACATTGAGGCCACGGCTACCGGCGAGGCGAAAGAAGCCGAGGCCTATGCCATGATGAGCACTGCTACCGTCACCACCGGCAAGGGCGACGACACGATCAGCATCATTGCCACAGCCGCCGCCGAAGAAGTGGCTCCCGCCCCTGGCCTGAGCCACGATCCCGCCATCCAGAAAAGAGGCGAAAGCAAAGCCGGGATCAA
>Ga0082212_10000480_pt1 | contig 57886 bp, 66 predicted proteins | sample TergutNt197P3_FD_71548 | JGI IMG/M metagenome (GOLD analysis project Ga0082212, IMG submission 71548) | Neocapritermes taracua P3 segment gut microbial communities from Petit-Saut dam, French Guiana - Nt197 P3 | ecosystem: Host-associated > Arthropoda: Insects > Digestive system > Gut ... | reverse complement strand
CCACAAGCTGCTGATAGTCTTTCTCTCCAAATACCGCCACATGCGGCTTGACCGCCATGAACAGCTTTGCCACCACCGTAGCCACCCCGCGGAAATGGCCTGGGCGCTGGTCGCCGCACAGCCCCTGCGAGGCCTTCCTCACCTCAACGTACGTCTGGTATAAATCCGGATACATATCTCTAACCGACGGAAGATACACTGCGGAGACCTTAGCGTTTTCGAGCATCGCCAGATCATTCTTTTCGTCCCGCGGATACTTCTCGTAATCCCCGTCTGGGGAAAACTGCGCCGGGTTGACGAAAATAGATGCCACGATCGCGTCACAGCCGCAATCCGCCGCGACATTCAGCAAACTGATGTGTCCGCCATGGAGATATCCCATCGTTGGAACCAAGCCTATCCGGTTATGCGCCGCCCTGCGCGCATCGGCCCACTCGCGCATCCGCTCGGGTGTCCGGAGTATGTCCATCAGAAAGAGTGCTCCTCTCCAGGGAATGTCCCATCGCGGACTTCCCTTGAGAACGAGTCGACCGCGTCCCGGACTGGTTTGCGCAACTCGGTAAAACGCTTGACGAATTTCGGCATAAAGTCGTCGAACATCCCAAGGAAGTCATGCATTACAAGCACCTGCCCGTCACAATGTACGCCCGCGCCGATACCGATGGTTGGAATTGAAAGCAAAGCTGTGATCTCGTCGCCCAGAGCGGTCGGAATCCCCTCGAGCACCACCGAATACGCTCCCGCGTCCTGCACAGCCTTCGCGTCATCAATGATCCGCTCCCGCTGCGAGTCGGTCTTCCCCTGCACCTTATAGCCACCCATTCGGTGGATCGACTGCGGAGTCAGGCCGATGTGCCCCATCACCGGAATATCGCATTGCGCTATCGCCCGGATCGTCGCCTCCATCGAGCGCCCGCCTTCCAGCTTCACAGCCGCCGCCCCCGCCTGTAACAACCGTCCGGCGTTACGGATCGCCTCCGGAATGGATGTCTGGTACGACAAAAACGGCATATCCGCCACCAGGTGCGCCCTCTTGCTTCCACGGGCAACAGCTTCGGTGTGCCGGATCATATCCTCCATAGTAACGGAGAGCGTGTCAGGAAAACCAAGGACTACCATGCCCAGCGAATCTCCCACCAAAATAACATCCACATCCGCTTCGTCGAAAATCCGCGCAAACGCGGCGTCATAAGCGGTAACCATCACTATCCTGCGCCCCTTGGCCTTCATCGCAACCACATCCGGAATGGTGACCTTCTTCATTGCTTTTCTCCTTTCGTCCAACCCTTTGAAAAACAGGTGCCGGCGTTCTTGAAAATTCAAAAGGCCTCCCGAAAACCAGTTCCGGAAGGCCTTAAAAAGACAGAGCCGACAGGCTTCCCGGCAGTCCGGGAAAAGCATGCCCCAAAGCCCACGCCACAAAAAACGGCTTTCCGTCTTGGTCCGGTCCTATCTAGATCCCAGCGGTATGTAGTGCTGCACCCCGCGTTTCACACTCTTGACTTCCTTTATGAGATGTTCAAGGTCGCGGGAGCTTTCCACAAAATCAATCTCGCTCGTGTTCACAATCAGTAACGGAGTTTCATTATAGTGGAAAAAATATTCGTTATAAGCATCACTCAAGGTTTTCAGGTAATCCAGCGAAATGTTCCGTTCATAATCAACACCACGCTTGCGAACACGCGACAGCAGCACCTCTGAACGCGCCTGGAGGTAGATGACCAGGTCGGGCTTGGCCAGCGTGGGCACGAGCAGCTTGTATATCGACTCGTAAAGCATTATCTCGTCTTCTTCGAGATTGATGAGGGCAAAGATCTTGTCCTTTGCCATGATGTAGTCGCAAACAATCCCTTCCTGGAACAGATCGCCTTGCGCCAGTTCCCTCTGCTGGCGGTAGCGCGACAAAAGGAAAAAAAGCTGAGTCTGGAAGGCGTATTTCTTGGGACTTTCGTAAAACCGCTCCATGAACGGGTTATTGGCGACTTCTTCCCGTATGAGACGAGAGTCGAATTTCTGAGAGAGAAGCTTGGCGAGGGAGGACTTTCCCACCCCGATAGGCCCTTCAATCGCAATATAACGAGGGATCTTCTGTTCGGCCATTTCGGGGTAATTGTATGCGGGAACAAACCGTTTTTCCACTACATTTCAAACCGCTTTCAAGCCCTATAAGCTTGCAGGGAGAAGGCGCCGCCGGGCCAGCGCCAGCCATGACGCGGGCGGCACTTCCTCCGCTCGCGCCGAAGGGTCGATCCCCTCGGACCAAAGCATTTCGCACCACTGCTTCGCCCCCCCCGGCATAAACGGAACAGGAGCATTGCGCAGCATTTTACGGCGGCGGGCAAATCCGGCGCGGACCACGGTCTGCAAGGAGCGCAGCAGATCATCAGGAAAATCTCCGAAAAAGCGTATGGTAATGACCGCCGAATCGACATCAGGCGATGGGTAAAAGCTGCCTCTCTGAATGGAGAACTCCTTATTTGTCTCCGACAGCACCGACAGATATACCGACAAAATACCGTAATCCTTGCAGCCGGGAGGAGCGCAAAGCCGTTCCACCATTTCTTTTTGCAGCATCAAAACCGCCTTCGGGAAGAATTCCCTTAGCTCGATCAGTCGCAAAATCGCAAGCGAGGAGATTGAATACGGAAGATTCCCGACCGCCGTTCCCCCATGAGGAAAGCGCTTTTTCCATTCCTCGCCGGGGAAGGAAAGAAAATCCGCCTCGACGATTTCGACCGCGCCGCCAGAAAACTCATCCCGCAAGTAAGCCGCCAAACCACGGTCCACCTCGACGGCGACAACTGGCGCGCCCGTTTCCGCCAGCGGGCGGGTCAACGCCCCAAGCCCCGGCCCTATCTCAAGGTACGGGGGCGAAAAAGAACGCGCAAGGGCAACTATCTTGCCGATGATGTTTTTATCGTGCAGAAAGTTCTGTCCAAGCGATTTGCGCGCGGAAAGATTAAGCGACGCCAGCGTCCGGCGAGGATTATCCGCGGGAAAACCTGGAAGCGGCATAGGCGTTAAGCTCCGGCCCGGAAAATATTCCCTCGGACATCCGGCGCTCCCCGAGCAGCGCCACCATGGCGGCGTTGTCAGTGCAAAGCGCCTTCGAAGGAAGCGACACATCCACACCCGCCGCCGCGCCAAGCGAAACCGCCAATGCCCGAAGACGGGAGTTCGCGGAGACGCCGCCGGAGAGAACAAGCCTTCCTATATTCTCCCGACGCGCGGCTTCGATCGCCTTCGTGACGAGAACATCGGCGATAGCCTCCTGAAACGACGCCGCGATATCCTCCATCCTGGCCGATCCGCCCTCGTTGGAAACAAGAAAAGTCCGCAACGCCGTCTTTAACCCGGAGAAAGAAAAATCCGCAGAGCCGGCGGCGAGCCGGGCGCGTGGAAATGAGTACCGCCGCGGATCTCCGCTTCCGGCCAGCCGATCTATGACAACGCCCCCCGGATAACCAAGCCCCATCATCTTGGCCGCCTTGTCAAACGCCTCTCCCGCCGCGTCGTCGAGGGTGCCGCCAAGCTGCCGCACATCGTTCCAGCCCTGTACGCGGAACAAGGAAGTGTGGCCGCCGGAAACCAAAAGCGCGATGTAAGGAAATTCAACCTGGTTCTCCAGGAAAGCAGCAAAAATATGGCTCTCCAAGTGATCGGCGCCGTAGACCGGCCTGCCCCAGGAAAAGGAAAGCGATTTGGCAAAACACAAGCCCACCAGCAAAGACCCTATCAGCCCCGGCCCAGCGGTAACGGCGATCCCGTCGATGTCCGCATATCCACATGAAGCGTCGGAGAGCGCCTTCTCGACCACCGGCACGACGGATTTCAGATGCTCGCGCGAAGCCAGCTCCGGAACCACGCCGCCGTAGACCTCATGCACGGCAACCTGTGAAGACACCACGTTTGAAAGCAACCCTACGCTTCGATCATAGACAGCGGCGGCGGTTTCATCGCAGGAACTTTCGATACCAAGAACACGCATCGGAACACATTACCACGAACGAACGCCGCAAACCCAAACCGCGGCGTTCGCGGAACGGCCTCGCCTATTTGATAATTTCGATACCGCCGATAACCGGCAGCGGCTTCATCTCGCCGCGCGAGGCGCTGATGGCCCACACTATTGCCAATACAAACAAGCCCAAAGAGCAAAGATGGCCGAGGGAAAAGATAAGGTAAAGCCGAATGATGCCAAAGAGAATATTGATGGCAATACCTATTGCTATGTAACAAATAAAAAGAAGTAGTTGCTGATTAGCGTGAAACTTGGCGAAGGGGCTGTTCTTTCCATCGGTAACCAGCGGGATGAAAAACAGAATCGGAACGATGTAACCAATAATCGCCATTGCCTTGTTTTTTTCGACATCAGAATCCGACATGATTCTTTCTCCCTTCAGGTTGTCAAAGCGAAAAACCGCTGCCTAAAAACTTACAGTTTGCCAACTGCAGGCTCAAAAAAGTTCTATTTGATCTGGCTCAACTGCTTTTTAGCCAGCGCGGCCGCGCTGGAGTTGGGGTATTTCGTCACAACCAGATTAAACAGGATCTTTGCGTTCTTACCATCCTTGAGCGACATGAACGATAATCCCTGCTTGTAGATCGCATCTGACGCCTTGTCCGCATCGGGGTATTTGTCAACCACATCCTGGAAAGACAGGATGGCGTTTTCGTAATCCTTCTCCGAGTAGTAGGACTCTCCCTTCCAGTACAAGGCGTTTGGCAAAAGCTTGTGATCCGGGTACTGCGCCGCGAAAGCGGTTATAACCTCGCGGCCCTTCTTTGGACTGCCGGCTCTCACCTGCCCCACGGCATATTCGTACATCTCTTCCGGACTCTTCCATTCGTCCGAGCCAACGTTCAAAGATCCTGAAGCGGCGTCAGGCGGAAGCCTGGAATCCGCTCCCGCCTGTCTGCCGCTTTCCATTGCGATTATTCGTTTCTCAAGTTCTTGTACACGATCGGACATGCGGCGATTTTCTCGGACTGTCCGTTCCATCTCCGCCTGAATCTCGTCAAGTCGCGAGTTCATGGCGAGCTGATCGGACCGCAACCGGTCTGAGTCGTTTCCCAGATCCGCAACGGTTCTTCGCAGCCCCGGGATCTCCTGCATTCCGGCCGGAGAAGCGTACGAAGTCGCCTTGAGGGTGTTCACGTCTTTACGCAACCCCCCCACTTCGTCGCTGAGCCGGCCAAAAGCGCCGGTGTCAGCCACCGCGCAACCCATTGCCAAAGCGGCAAGAAAACCAAGAAACAGAAATCGGATCGCGTTGCGCATGATCGTGACCTTAAAAAATTTACTTCAGCACAAAATGGGCGCGGCGATTTTTCGCGTGCGCCGCATCGTTTGCGTCCGAATCCAGCGGCCGTTCTTTGCCATAGCTCGTTGTGGAAAGAGCGGCAGCGGGAATGCCAAGCGAAACGAGGTAATTTTGCACAGACGCCGCGCGCCGGTCCCCGAGAGCCATGTTGTATTCCGCCGTGCCTCTGATGTCACAATGTCCTTCGATCAAAAGCTTCGCGCCTGAATTTTTCCGCATGTACGCCGCCACATCCTGGCATATCTTCTTTCCGGGCTCGGTCAGGTCGAACCGGTCGAAATCAAACAGCACGTCGGCAAAAGAAGAAACCTGCTCCTCGGTAACCGCCACGCCGGGGTCGGCATCGACAGGGGTCGTCGCTTCCACAGGCTGCTGTTCAACGGGCTGCGGCACGTAGGCTTCTTCCGTAACAGCGGGAGCGGAGCCGGGATCGACATCTGATTTCACGGTTTGCTTCTTGGCGCATCCCGTCAATGAAACAGCCAGAACAAGCACTACAACGGCTACCCATTTCCATGAGTTGTTACACATAGATTCATCCTCCTAAAATATCTGCCAGGTAGTATTTCAAACGCTTGTGTTAGCGAGCCGGAGACCATGCAGGAGACCCCGCATCTTCCATTCCAGATATCAGAGTCCGTTCTCGTCTGCCATCCAAAGAGACGATTTTGAGGCCAGAGTAACCCTTTTTTCGGAATGTGTAAACCAATTGACGCCCATCCGGAGAGAACGAAGGATCTTCGCAGTCGGCGTCGGGCGCGGAAACGACAAGCCGGTTGTCCGAACCGTCCGGATTCACCACGTAAATGGCAAAACGTCCGCCTGCTCTCATGGTATAGGCGATCCGGCTGCCGGTCGGGGACCAGGACGGCGAAGTGGCGTACCTGCCGCTCTGGGATATCCGTCGCTCCTCCGACGTTCCTATTTCTTTGACATATATCTGTGGAGAACCGCTACGATCCGAGACAAAGGCAAGTCGCTTCCCGTCGGGCGATACAGAGGGAGATACTTCAAGCCCCCATCCGGTTGCCACCTTCTCTGTCTCGCCGCCCACCACCCGGTTTCGCAGAATGTCGGAGTTGCCGCTGAAACTAACCGAGTAATAAAGCCAGTTGCCGTCCGGCGAAAAGCTTCCGGGCGCTTTCGTGCCGCCGTTTCGGACTATTTCCTTCTCCACTCCGGTCCAAAGGTTCCTCAAATAGATGATCGGAACGCCGGTGCGAAAAGAAGTAAACGACAACCAGTTGCCGTCTGGAGACCAGCGCGGGAACAGATTGAAGCTGCGATTGCTTGTAACTCTCCGGAGGTTGCGGCCGTCCATGCCTACCAGAAAGACCTCTTTCGCCCGGCCGTTGCGCGCGGTGAAAGCGATATCTGTGCCAAAAACGCCTTTGATGCCTGTGAATGCCAAAACGATGTCGTTTGCCAATCGGTGGCCAAGCCGGGTTATCTGCTTTGGATCGGCGGAGTACCGTTTTCCCGTAATGAACACCCCTTGCGTTACATCAAAGATAAGCATCTCCACGGAAACCTGGTCTCCCCGCGATTCCACCTTGCCTATGACCACCGAGTCGGCGCCTATCATCTTCCATGAGCCGAAATCGAGCCGACGCCCTGAAAAGTGCGCGGGGATAATCTTCTCGAGTTGTACGTCGGCGGGAATCAGTTCGAACAGATCGGTCATCCCGAGGTCGGACTCTATGATTTTCGGTATTTCCCTGGAAAATTCCGGAGGACCGGAAACCACCACAAAATCGCTTATAGCCAGCGGCATCCGCTTGCCGCCCGGCGCGTTGATGTTAATGTACATAAGCGCGCACGCTACGGAAGGGAGCAGCAGCGCGAAAACAAGCACACCGGCCGCCCCTGCCATCCGTCGTATCATCCCTTTCCTCCAGTTCCGTGGAATCGGAAACCTACTTCGTAATGATCCTCTCCGCCACGCAGCCGCTCCGGCGGGATAGGGAGAGGGCTTGCCTTTCGTATGGCGCGCCTTACCGATTCATCGAAATAGACATTGCCAGATCCTTTTTCGATCCGTGTATCAGACACCCGCCCATCCTTTTCTATCGTAATTCGCACCTCAACCATCAGCCCCGACGCATCGCGAACCAGCGCCTCTGGAAGTATCCAACTCTCGCGGACCCGCTCCTCGAGCCGGCTGAAAAACTCCATCATTTCCGGAGAAACCCGCACCGTCCCGCGCGAGCCTCCGCCGTATCCTCCGCCTGATCCCGAAGACATGTCGCGCACAGTGGGGCCTTCTATCCGGTGAACCGCGCGCTCCCCAACACCGCGCACCGCCTCGCGCGCAGCCGCCGCGTTCCGGCGCTCTTCGATCGCCTTACGAGCCGCATTATCTCTATCCCGCTCCTCACGCATCTTTTGAAGCCGCTCCGACACCGAGGCCAGCGCGTTGAGATCTATCTCCGGCTTTTTATTTTTCGCGGGCGCTTTCGGCTCTTTCTCCTGTTTCTCTTTTTTCGCCTGTTTTTCCTTGGCTTTCTTGACAGGCAGGTCGTCCTTGCCGGCCGGCTCCGAGGGAGGAGCCTTCGTCTTCGGGGCCAACGGGGGCGCGTCCTGCGGCGCAACCGTCTTCGTTGGACTTTGTGGAATGCCGCCGCCGATCAGGTCCACAACCGTGACCGGCTCAAGAAACCTGGACGGCCGATACGATGATGCCGCCATGGAAGCAAGCCCGAGAGCGATGTGAAACATCACGGACAAGACCAGCATCCACTTAATGCGCGAACGCGGATGGGCGGAGGGACTCAACGACGCTTTATTCCTCTACTGTTCGAGGGGTTCTGTGACCATGCCAAGTTTTTCGATCCCGGAATTTCTGACCTCCGCAATGACTTTCACCACGAAGCCGTAAGGGACGGAACGATCAGCGCGGAAGAACACCTGGCGGTCCGTCCGTTGAGAAACGATTTGCTTAAGCACCGAGCTTAGGCGATTGAATTCGACCGGCTGCTTTCCGATAAAAATGCGGCTGTTGGCATCCACCGTCAATACGAGCCGTTCTTCGTCGCCGCGCAAAGACTTCGCGGAGGCTTTCGGGAGATTCACATCGACGCCCTGCGTAAGCATCGGCGCGGTGACCATAAAGATGATCAGGAGAACGAGCATTACGTCAACCAGCGGAACAACATTTATGTCCGACATCTCTCTGCGGGCTCCAGACCGGCTGGAAAAGCTTGTCATGGCCATAGCGTTTAGCCCTTATCAATCTTGCGATCGAGGAAGTTGATAAATTCCACGGTGAAGCCGTCTACCCGCGTATGAATTACGCGTATGCGGTTCAGGAAATAATTGTACGCGATAACAGCCGGTATAGCCGCCATGAGCCCGATCGCCGTGGCGACAAGAGCCTCGGCAATGCCGGGAGCCACTGTCGCAAGCGTCGCGCTGCCTGACGAGGCAATCCCTGAAAAAGCATTCATGATGCCCCACACGGTGCCGAAAAGACCGATGAACGGAGCAGCGCTGCCCGTTGTGGCGAGAAAAGGAAGAAATTCCTCCAGCGTGCCGATCTGCTCGTACGCCGCCTTGTTCATGGCCCGCGTCACGTTCTCGGTGGGAAACCGGCTGCCTGGCGGAGGCATTTCGCCCCGCTCCCTGTTAATCCGCGTCAGCTCGATATACCCGGCGCGGAACACTTCGGTCATAGGCGCCCTGCTTCCTTTCTGCGCCCGCTCGTATAAAGCGGGAAGTCCTTTGCCTTCGGCAAAAGCGCGCGCAAAATCATCATGGATCCGGTTGATACCGCTAAACATTTTTATTTTCATGAAAATAACGGCCCAAGAGACGACAGAGAAAACGATAAGGATAAGCAAAATTAATTTGACGATTGGCCCGGCCAGCATTACATGATGCAACACCTGAGTGTCTAACCCCCCGGCTGCTGCAGGAAAAACCGGCAAAACAATTCCCATGGTAAGCACTAATTATGCCTCCTTTAACAAAAAGATTGCCAAATCTATTTTTATAACGACTTTTGGATTTCTATTCAATAATCTTGACAAATAACGCAACTGACATAACATTACTAATATCCATTGTACCATTTAAGGAGTGTGGCATGAAAAAGACTCGCAACACGCGTCAACGTGGTGTGATTCTCGGAATCCTTCAGGAAACGCGGGAACACCCCACTGCGGAAAAAATCTACCAGAACGCACGGCAAATCATACCAAACATAAGTCTGGGTACGGTATACCGAAACCTTAACTTCCTGCAAAATCAGGGACTCGTTCGCGAAATCCACTCCTGCTACGGAAGCTCAACACGGTTTGACGGCATCTTGGCCCCACACGCCCACTTTCATTGCGTACGCTGCGGCATCCTTTTTGACATCGCGCTGCCGCAAGGCTTTGAACAGTTTCAACTCAACCAGATGGATATGGCATCAACAATAACATCTATCGACCTAAACATCATGGGGGAGTGCGCAAAATGCGCCCCGTGTTCCAGTTTTACCACAGAGGATCAAGGCTCCACACATTAACAGCGCTCTTATTCCCCGGTTTTTGCGATCTTGTCCTCACCGCCCGAATACTGGATGATTATGCTGATCCTCCGGTTCCTCGGGTCGTTGGGGTTATCTTTGACAAGAGGTGACGTAGCCGCATAGCCGGCAACCATCGCAAGCTGGTCAGGGGTTATGCCGGACAACTCAAGCTCCTTTCGGGCCGCGGACGCCCGATCTGTCGACAACTCCCAATTCGTATATTTGCCTGAAGAATAGCTCAAAGCATCGGTGTGCCCTTCGATGGCAATCTTGTTGGGAACACCTTTTATGCTTTCCGCGACAGCCCCTAACATCTTCTTCCCAAGCGGCGTGGGCGAGGATCCGCCCAGCGGAAACAGCGGCTGTCCATCCTTGTCCACCAACTGGATTCGGACGCCGCCAGAAAATACCTCTATCATCAACTGGTCTTCCAGTCCTTCAAGCTTGGACTGGATCTCGTCGCGCAATTTATCATGAAGTTCCTCGGGAGAAATATCACTCAAGTTAATTTCCGCGGGCTCGGTCTCTTTCAGAATCACCGATTCACCGCCAGATCCTTCCATCAACGAAATGCTGCCCTGATCAAACAAGCTGAAACTGTTGAAGTAGTTTGCCATCTGAGCCCGCTTCTCCGGGTCGGACGCCGTTAACGAGAGAAGCCACATCAGCAGGAAAAACGCCATCATTCCGGTGACAAAATCCGCGTAAGCGACCTTCCAGGAACCGCCGTGGTGTCCACCGCCGACTTTCTTCTTTACCTGCTTGATGATGATGTTTTTCTGGCTGCTCACTTGGACGCAGCCCTCACGGCTTTTTCAAGCTCGGCAAAAGTGGGCTTGTCGCCTTCCGGAATCGCGCGCCGCCCAAACTCAACGGCAATCTGCGGGGCAGACCCTCCCACGAACGCGACGATAGCCAGTTTGACGACCTGGAACGACACCTCTTCCTCTTTTACCTTATAGCCAATGTTGGTTGCCATTGGTCCGACAAAACCATAACAAAGAAGGATGCCAAGAAAAGTTCCGACGAGTGCCGCGCCAATGCTGTGACCAAGGACTTCCGGCGGCTCGTTGATCTTGCCCATAGTAATAACTATCCCCAAGACCGCCGCGACAATGCCGATGCCCGGAAGGCTGTCGGCAACGCTTGTAAGCGCGTGGGACGGCACCTGCGCCTCGTGTGAACCGGTCTCGATCTCCAGGTCAAGTAACCCGTCGAGCTCGTGCGGGGGAATACTCGTCGTTACGACTACCTTGAGGTTGTCGCAGATGAAGTTCATGATACGCTCCTCTTTGACAACCGACGGAAATCTCCGAAACAAAGCGCTCCTGTCCGGATGCTCGACATCCGCCTCGATAGAAATAAGCCCCTCTTTGCGGATTTTGGAGAATATCCGGTACAGCAGGGAAAGCAACTCGACGTAATGGTCTTTCCCGTGGCTCTTCATGCTGAAAACGCTTCCGATATTGCCGACAACGTGCTTGACGATCTTTGGCGGCGAGGAAATCAGAAACGCTCCGATTGCCGTACCGCCGATGATAACAAGTTCCGCGGGCTGGAACAGAACCGACAGGTTTCCGTGCTCCATCAGATAACCGCCGACGATCGCGGCGGCAACAACCGCAATTCCGACTATCGCCATACGAAGTTACCCCCGTTTGAAACTCTCTTGATTCCGGTCACTCCTCCTTGTCCTCCGCAAGGAGGACGATATCCACACGGCGGTTCCGCGCGCGTCCTTCAGGTGTAGCGTTGGAGGCGATCGGCCGGAACTCCGCGTAACCCGCGGCGCCGACACGATCCGGCGCCACGCCGTACTCATTAACAAGCAGCACAAGCACGTTCGTGGCCCGCGAAGTGGAAAGTTCCCAGTTGGAGGCATACCGCTCGTTCGAGATCGGCAAGCTGTCCGTGTGTCCTTCCACTACCGCATTACACCCTGCGGTCCTCAAAATAGAAGCCACCGCGCCCATGGCGCCGGCGGCGGAAGGCTTGATTATCGCCTGTCCCGAATCAAACAACACATGCTCGCCTATGGACAGCGCAAGCCCTTTCTCGTCTGCGCGAACGGAGACAAGACCCGACGCTCCCGTCATATTGATCACCCGCATCGCATCCTGCCTCATACGCTCTTTAATCGGCACGACCGGCGCGATTTCCTCGACAACGGACGGTACGCCCTGGGCGCGCGGCCCGAAGGCCTCCCTTGTCGAACCGACAAACTCGCTCAGCCGCACGGAATCGACCCGGCTGATCGAGTACATAACCGTAAAGAAAGCAAACATCAGCGTAATGAAGTCGGCGTACGGTATTATCCAGCGGTCCGAGTTTTCGTGTTCAGTGCCGCGTCTCCGTCGCCTCATCGTCCATTCTCCACGAATGACCGCAACCTTTGCTCTAGATAGTACGGATTTACCCCCGACTGGATTCCGATTACTCCCTCGAGGATCAGCTCGCGCTTGTACAGCTCATCGTCGATCCGGCTGTGGAGCTTCTTTGACAATGGAAGCAGAAAGAGGTTGGCCGAACCTACGCCATATACCGTAGCCACAAAAGCCACGGCAATCCCCGCGCCCAGCTTCGACGGATCTGACAGGTTTTCCATCACATGAATAAGCCCCAGGACCGCCCCGAGGATTCCGATGGTCGGAGCAAAGCCGCCCGCCGTTTCCCACACTTTCGCTTCTTTTCGCCTCTCATCCTCGTATGTCGAGATTTCCTGCTCCAGCGTCTCCCGGAGCATCTTGTGGTTCATCCCGTCAACCGCCAGCCGGATAGCCCGACGCAAGAACAAGTCTTCGACATACACCAGCTCAGACTCCAAAGCGATCAGGCCGTTCCTGCGTCCGATAACCGAGAAATCGACGATCCGCCGTATGATCTGCTCGGAATGGGGAGGGGCGCCAAAGAAAACAGAACGCAGCGACAACACCGCCCGGCTTATGTCCGAGAAAGGGAAGCTCAGAAGAGTAGCTCCTGCTGTTCCGCCGAAAACTATCACCGCGGCTGTCCATTGGACGATGGATCCTATCGCGCCGCCTTCCAGCATGTTTCCCGCAACTATCGCGGTAATTCCCAGGAGGATCCCTATGATGCTTGAGCGGTCCAACTTATCCCGACCTCACTATTCCCTGGCGCTGCGGATAATCTCTCGCTGGCGCATAAGCGAATACTGGTTGATCTCGTTGCGCAGATCCTCGCTCATCTCCCCAAAATGCAGCGCTATCTCTATTTCCCCATTCCCCACATCGTCAGCGCGGACGATATTTCCGTACACGATCATACCCAAAGACGGCCGGGCCGGAAGGAGCATCTTGACTTCGACCAGATCCCCCAGTTCCAAACGCTCCTTCGTGCGGAAAGCCATCCCGGTCGCGCTCATATTCACCCGCGTATTCTCCGCTTTCAGGAACCCTTCGGCCCGCATGTCGAGGCGCTCCAGAATCATCCCGAGCATCGCATGGATATTGACGAGCATCTGCCAAACACGCGGGTCCACATCCGGGACGACCGTTTCCTTTGCGGTGGAAGAGACGACGTCGCTAAACGGGAACGACCGCGACACGCCTACCGGCTCGCCCGGCATCACTTTTCTGATTACAAGCGGCACAACATCATCCACCCGGAAATAGCTGCGGTTGTTCGACCATGTTTTGCGCACTTTAACCGCGCCCTGTTCGCAAGCAACAACTTTTGTGAACAGATGGCTCCCGTCGGCGGAGATCATGATTCGCTGACCGATACTGATGTCCTTTTTCCCCGCGACATCAAGCACGATCGTGTCTTCATCCGAGGATATTATCGTAGCCTGCTGAAAGACGATCTCCGGCATCGCCTTGAAGAGGACCTTTTTACCGATGTCCAGTGCCATCTAAAATCTCCTTTTCACTAAGTATCGCTTTGAAAGCCTCCACTACCGCCGGATCAAACTGCGAACCCGCGCAACGTTCCAGCTCTTCGACTGCCATCTGGACCGAAAGCGCCCTCCGGTAAGGGCGATGAGACGTCATGGCGTCATACGCATCCGTTACGGTCAGAATCCGGACTATGATCGGGATGTCCTCGCCTCCGATACCGTCAGGATAACCTTTTCCGTCGTATCGCTCGTGGTGATTCCGTATGACCTTGCGTTCCTTCTCGAAGAAGTTCATGGGCTTTACGATTTCGTCGCCGATGACGGCATGAAGTTGCGCCTCGCCTATCTCTCCCAGCGACAGCTTGCCCGGCTTGAGAAGCACCGTGTCGCGGACCCCGATCTTACCGATATCGTGCAGGTATCCGCCAAACCGTAGTGTGCTTATCTCTCCCTGGGGAACCCCCATAGCCTCCGCAATCAGAACAGAGTACATCGTAACCCGGTCGGAGTGCTCCTTCGTATAGGAATCCCGCGCGCCGACCATGGTGATGATTGATTTCATCGTATCGGCGACGTTATTGAATAAAGCCTCGTACAGCGCGTTATTTTCGATCTTTGACGAGATCTTCCGGGCCAGATTGATAGCGATGAAGATCTCTTCCTCGGTAAAAGAAGCGCTGTCCGTCTTTCCGGAGAGATTCAGGATACCGAACACGTCGTTTCCGACGAGGCACGGAATCGCCAGGAACTGGGACATAAGCTCAACGCCGGTATAGGGATGCGGCTTTTTTATATCAGCTATAAAGTGTTTCTTGTCACGAATGACAGTATCAAACAAGCGCCCGGAGATGGGGAATAAATCGCTGTTGATTCCGACGGATGAGCGGATGTTCAAGCGATCTCCCTCAACGATGCCGAAAAACGCCTCGCGCACCGCCAAAAGTTTCGCCGCCATTTGCGCCACCCGGCTGTAGATCTCCCGGTTATCGAGGCAGCCGTCAACCTCGAGGCCGATCGAGTGGAGCGCCCCTATCTCCTGAAGTCGCTTGAACAACTCGGCGTTCAACATCTTTAGCGACTCGTCGGAGCCTTGCTTCGAGACAAGCCGACCGTACAGTTTCCACTCGCCGAGAACACGTCTGGTGGTTTGTATAATCTTGTCGATTGTAAACGGCTTTGTCAGGAAATCGGAGGCCCCTTTGCGCATTGCGGAAACGGCGACTTCCATTGAGGAAAGCCCGGTAAGGACAATTACCGGAATGGAGGCGTTGATTTCTTTACTTTTCTGAAGGAAATCCATACCGCTCATGCGAGGCATCGTGAGATCTGTAAATATGAGGTCGTACTGTTTGGAGCAAACCTTTTCAAGCCCTTCCACGCCGTCGGCAGCCATATCTATGTCGTAATTCACCGCTTCCGCAAGAACCTGTGAAAGGAGACCGCGAACACTTGCGTCATCATCGACGATCAGTATCTGGCCTTTCCTTTCATTTTCCATAATCGGCATACGTCAATGCTCTCCGAAAATGCTTTAAATTCTTAAACTACCTTGTTCTTTTCGGAAGAACAAGCGCGAAACAATACGCAAATCTGCTGTCGTATCAAAGAAAAAGAAGTAATGATTTTCGATTAGATTTTCACGAATTTCGAATGTTCCAAACACCTTTTTCAACACTCAAACGCCGTCGAAAAAATAAAAAAAGCTTTCCTGAGACTGTTGTCAGGAAAGCCTAAAAAAGTATTCTGTTTCCATTAATATGGTTTTGGTCTAATCAGTTTTGCTCCAGGCAATCCCGCATGGCAATAAGCTCCCGCTTTGACTCTTTGAGGATAGGGGAAATCTCGTACTGCATCAGATCGGCTAGGGAAATCCAGTCTTGCCGTTCCATAGACGCCTGCGCCTCGCGAAACAGATCGACCGATTTTCCAAATACGGCAACAGACTCCGCGGGAACAGGGTTATTACGCAGATGCGCGCAGCCGTTTTGGATTTCCTGCATCAGGGCGACTATGTCGCCAAGGTTGCTTATTCCTGTAGAAAGCGACGTGAACGTCTCAAACGACGGATCGACCCTCAGTTGTTTCGAACAATCAAGGATTCCGGCCTCGATTTCGTCCGCTACCGATATCGCCGTATCTACTCCCTGCTTTATCGTGGCAAGCAACTCAACCTGCGGATCGCCGTTTGTCATAGCATTTCTCCCGCTTCAAGTTTGTGTAAAGTATCTCATGAGTCTCGCGCTGTTTTTACGTGCTTTTCAAGGAGAAGCTCAATTGTTGCCGTAAGCATGGAAAAGTGTTTCTTGAGATCGGCATAAAACCCTACGGCGGCCTCCACCATCGGCGCAAGTTCTTTCCCTTCCAACGCCTCTTTGTCATACCTGAACATCATGACCGGCGGCATGAGCGCGGGATGAGTGCGTCCCAGCGTATCGATCTCACGGTCGATGACCGGCGCATCCTTCCAGACGCGTTGAATCAACCCAACGTCGGGTGACGGCTTGTCTATTTCGTTTTTTATAAGCGATATCCTCGTCGAGGCCTCTTCGGCCAATGCTTCCATTTTGCGCAGCGTCGAAAGGTCTTCGCCGGCTACCCGCAGCACCGACACCAGATCGCCTTCCCGGTACCAGGCGGATACCCTCGCCTCTATCACGCCGCAAATTTCTTCCGCGCGAAACCCGGAATCGCCGTCAAGGACGCGGAGCCACGTTTCCCGATAAATATACTGATAGAACACCTCTGGAGTCAGCGTGCGGCGAAGAAGCGGAGCGTAATCCTGCATGCCGTCCGGCGCAAAGCAGGAGCGGAAAACACGGACGCTCTCCCATACCGGGCCATCCTCAAGTTTCTCTATCCGTCCCGAAGAAAGAATGCGCGCCGCAAGTTCCAAGACGCAGTCCGGCGTAACCATCTTTTTACACAGGTGATTAGTGCATTTAACAGCATGCCCGCACGGACTGCATAAGATGTCCGCCTCTATCACGTAATGATCTTCCCCGTAAGGACCGGTCTCCCGGCAGCAGGCGTGCCCAAGAAACAGGGCGATGGCGGTTGTGCCGACCGCCGTTGCTATATGAAGCGGCCCCGTGTCGTTTGTAACCAGAATGGAGCACCGCTTCAAAAGCGCGGCCACCTCTCTCAAGTTGGTCTTCCCTATAAGATTTATTGCCTTGTGGGAGAAGGCGGATTCAAACTCTTTTCCAAGTTTCTCCTCTGAATTTGATCCTGTAAGCAGGATGCGCGCTTTAAGCGACTCCGTAAGCAAGTCCCCAAGCCGCGCGAAAGAAGCAACCGGCCAGGTTCTCAACTCCTTGCTTGCCCCGAGTTGAAAACTGATCAGCAAGTCGCCGTCGTTTACTCCAAACTGCTCCAGAAGCGCCCTTGCCTTTGCGCTCTCCTCGTCTGACACGGAAAGGCTAAGCCCGTCGCCGGAATGAGGAATGCCGGCGGTTTTTATCATGATGTCGCTCAAGTGGAACGGATTGTACTTGCGGGAGGGAATCACGTTCATCAGATACCGCTGCCAGGGATGCCGGATAACCCGAGCGCCGTCGGCGCCCGCTGTTACCCCTCGCATCTCACGCGCATTAAACAGCGACACCAGCAAAGCGCTATCGGGCGACGGCGTAAGATTGATCATCAGGTCGTATTCTGTCTGGTTTACCTCGTCTACCAACTCTTCAATGCGCCGATAACACTCAACAAGCGAGTATTTATTCTCTTTCTCGAACATTTTTACGAATTCGCCCTTTTTGCAAACAATAAGATTATCGATGAACGGCATGCCTTTGCAGATCTCTTTAAACACCGAATTCACAAGGACGGTGATCCTGGCGTCGGGCCACTTTTTTCTAAGCCCCATAAGCGTTGGCGTCGTCTGGACGAGGTCTCCCATGCGCATTGTGTTGACAACGAGAATTTCTTTTATTTCCGCGCCCATGCCTGAAACGCCTCCATAGTCAGGAAAATCCGCTCGACACGCGAGAGATCCCCTTTCTCTTTCTTAATCTCCTGCAAAATGTCCGCAAGTTTCAGGTTGCGCGCCCCGGCAAAGCGGGCCAGATATTTCCCAAGCTCGGTATCCGCTCCGGCCTCGGCTATAAGCTTTCCGGGGTCCTCCCGCCTTCGCTCCTCCCGCCACGGCAGACGCAAGCCCGACCGGACCATGAAGCCTATCATTTCCTCCATCCGGCGCTTATATGTATGGTCCCTTTGAACCCGCCGCATGCCACGCTCGGCTACCGCTTTTCTCTCTTCGGGATCTTCCAGATACCGGGCGATCTTGGCGCGCAGATCGGCAAGATTGTCAAAACACACGATCTCCTCTCCGATTTGAAAGAAATCGGAAAGCTTCTTTCTTGAGTCCACAAGCTGGAAAGCGCCGCAAGCCGCGATTTCAAATGTTCGCGGATTTATAAAATCGCCGTCGGGGTTTACGCCTTCATGGTAGCTGGAGGAGTGCAGATTGATATTGATCCGGCTGGCGTTGAACACTTTCACAATGTCTTCGGTGTCCACGCGCGCGCCATCCCGCTGCAGAAACGGCCTAAGCCTGCCCGGACATCCATCCCAATCGTTGCCCCATATCCGGAAATCGAGGTCTATAAGCCCCGTGAACATTTGCCGCCGGTTGTGATACCCCGCGCCAACAAAGGAAACATCGCTGCCAAACTCCGCAAGATCTTCCGCGTCCAGATCCATCTTTCGGTGAATATCAGGAGACGCCGCCAAAGGAAGAAATGCCGGACGTGGCGCGCCCGCTTCACGCAGCATATCCAGGAGGTTTTCTTGTATCCCGAAGAAATAATCGTATTCGCCGGCGAGATCCCGCCAATACCCCATATGGTGTAAATCTTCCACGAACCAGAACGCGGTCACGACTCCATTTTCTCTTAGAATCTTCAGGGACGGCGGATTAAGCGGCGCCTGCGCCAGCGCAAGCACGATATCGGGACGAAACTGTACGATCCGCGCCATTGCCGCCTCGGACGCAAACTCCCCCAACTTTCCCATCAAGATCCTTCGGTGAGTTTGGCTATCCGTCATCCCGTCGATCGAGAGTAATGCATCCGCATAGACGCTGTTGTCGATAAATTCCACATTGTGTCCGCAACTTTGCAGCGCCGAAACGCAGTAGCCCGCAACAGGCAGCGATCCTCCGTAGAACGGGCCGACCACGGCTATATTCAACCCTCGCGCGACAGCATGGAGCGTCTCCAAGCGGGATGCGGCTTCCTCGTGCGCGGCATGATCAAAACGCACGGACGGCTCATACCGCAGGACGCAAAGCAAACCGTCCGTCGGCGGAACCTCAAGGTCGTCGGGGCAGCACGCGATCTGAACTCGCGAAAACAGCGCGGACATATCACGCGCCGTAGCGGCGGCCCGCAAAACGTCTAACCGGGGCTCAAACGCCACCACCGGCTTGTTCGTGACGCGCAACAATTCTTCCACGTGATATCCAAAGCCAACTCCAAGCACCGCGATAGAAGACGCCGCTTCGATATCGGCCTGATGGTGCTCCACCCAATCGCGGGCTTCCCGCGCCGGGTCGTATAAGCTGTGCAGTAACGCGTCTTCGATTTTTATCGACGGTAGCCCGGCCTTCGACGTAACGACGGTAACGCTTCCGGCGCATTCGGCGTCGCGCAAACGCTTTGCAAGCCGAGGGGAGAGCGCTTCAAGTTTTTTCAGGTTTTGCTCTAAATACATGGCGTCATTTCCTTTGGGGAGCGGTATCCTCAATAGCCTCGTTAACAGAAATTGCGGCTAAACCGACCTTCCGGACACGAAATACGTATTGGATAACGAACAGATCCTTTATTTCTTCCAGCGTCTGGTCACGAAGCGCAACACGACCAAATGTAATATCACCTTTGTGGCCGGAGGGAACGGAAGCGTATTCCGGGGCCATATTTTCGAAAACTTTTTCCAGCTCAAACCCGGCGTCGCAAAACAGGATTTCCATTTCCTTCCTCGTAAAAAACCGCAGATGGGTCCGGTCGAGAATCCCTTCGTCCCTGTACTCCCATCGCCCTTCAACAAGCAGATTCAGCACACCTATAAACCGGACGTTGGGAATACTTGCCACAACAACACCCGAACCGGAAAGACACCGTTTTGCTTTTTTAAGGATCGAGAGCGGATCACGCATGTGTTCCAGAACATCCGCAAGGACGACGCAATCGAAGTACCCATCCTCAAACGGAAAATCCATCGTCTCCGCATCACCATGTAAAACTCGCGTCAAGTTCTTGCGCGCGGCTTCCGCCGCCGCCGGATCCGCCTCTATTCCGACAACTTCGATCGCCCTTTTTTTCAAGAGATTACGCCCAAGCACGCCTTCGCCACACCCTATATCCAGTATCCGTAAAGCGCGGACGGGGATCATTGCTTCGATATCCGGCCGGGATTGGCGGTAATAGGAGCGGTCCGGGGCGCTTTCTTCTTCTGGCGCCGCAACCACTTGAGGCGTAAAAGCTTGCGACGCGTCTTGCTCGCCGGTACGCAGCGTCTCCATGCGGGATTCGGCTTCTTTGTGAGCGGCAGGATCAAGGCGCACGGACGGCTCATACCGCAGTATGCAAAGCAGCCCGTCCGCCGTCGGAACCTCAAGGTCGTCGGGGCAGCACGCGATCTTAACTCGCGAAAACAGCGCGGACATATCACGCGCCGTAGCGGCGGCCCGCAAAACGTCTAAACGGGGCTCAAACGCCACCACCGGCTTGTTCGTGACGCGCAACAACTCTTCCACATGATATCCAAAGCCAACCCCAAGCACCGCGATAGAAGATGCCGCTTCGGTATCGGCCTGATGGTGCTCCACCCAATCGCGGGCTTCCCGCGCCGGGTCGTATAAGCTGTGCAGTAACGCGTCTTCTATTTTTATCGACGGCAGCCCGGCCTTCGACGTAACGACGGTGACGCTTCCGGCGCATTCGGCGTCGCGCAAACGCTTTGCAAGCCGAGGGGAGAGCGTTTCAAGTTTTTTCAGGTTTTGCTCTAAATACATGGCGTCATTTCCTTTGGGGAGCGGTATCCTCAACTCAAGACGCGCATACGCACATTATTTATCTCTTTCTCAACATTTAAAAAAATGAAAGCCTTTCCCATCTGTCAAATAACCTTTCCACATCTGTTTCGGTATCTAAAATATCTTTAAAAAACACTTCCGCGTCTGCCGCAACATCATCCCAAGTACGACTATACCCTACATTCGGCAAGGAGGCGTTAAAATCTATAGAATCAATAAGAGCCGGGATTTGGTGGAAGTAATCAAAATAAATCAGGTATTCCGAAAAATCTTTATAAAGGGCTGTCAGTTCCCTGTTAAGTTCGTTATTGTAGAGTATTACCCGTTTTTTATTCTTGAGCCCTATTGTCACAGGCAAACCAAAACCCTCATACAGGCTGGGAAAGATCAGCGCTTCGCAATTCGTATACAAAGAACTTAGAAAATCTTCAGGCATAGCGCCGCTTTGGTAAAAATATATGTTATTAGTGACATGCCCCGTATACGCCCCTCCAACCACAATAAAATTATGCGGGCTTTCCACAAGTACGTTCAAGATATTGTTAATGGCTTTATGCTTATAAGGATTTCCCACTATTAGAAAATATTTGTCAAAAGGAAGATCCGGATGCCTGGTATCGTTTGGAGAAAAATTACTTGCAAGATAAATCGTTTTAACAGGCTTATTTACCGCCTCCGCGTAAGAGGATAAATACGCCTTGTAATCTTTTGTGGTAAAATCACTGATTGAAATTATCCCGTCCGCAAGCCTCATTCCAAGCCTTAGAGCCTTGACCAGCACTGCCCTTTCCTTGACAGGGACGATATATTCACAACGCGCCATGATAATATCCAGCATCCAAAACACTACTTTAAGACAGTGCTTATTAAATATAATATTCTGATTCATATACCAGGGCTGATTAATTGCAATGCCCAAATGAAATGTTTCTTTTATCGTTTCTAAAAAGTGCGCATCAGGATATTTTTTCGACAATCCTAAAGATTTATCCACATCTGGTCTTATTAGTACATAAATATTATAATGTTTTCTATATAATTTATAGAACGCGTTAAAAAATGAAAGCATGCTTTCAGAAGTGCCGCAATATATTTTAGGCATCGCGGAAAAATCAAACAATATTTTTGGCACAGGATAGTAATTTTCCGCAAGCAGATCTAAAAACCACAAGCATGGATGGATATTAAAAATATCTTTGCTGTGTTCTACATTTTCGCGACCGGGGAACGTGCTAAGGAAAACCTCTTCTTCATCTTTATTTTGCGGTTCACGCGGGTATGAGACAGTGGCATGGTTTGAAATAACCGCGCTATAGCCGTAGCCGTTTATTGTGTAACAAAAATCCATCAAGGAATATTTAAGGTTAGCCGACTTCCGCAACAAAAACCCCAGATTATCAATAATTTTTCTTTTTATAAGAACACAACCCGCGTCAACATCTGAGGTCACGTGAAATGACGGAAGGTATTTTTTGGCGGCATCATTAAGCGGCCCTGAAGCCTCGTTTCTTGCGCACACAACGGCGTGTTTTTCACAGACGTATAAACATGAAGACATTTCGTCATAAAATGATATCGACTCCGGGCGCAGATCCTGCGACACAACCAACACATCGTTTTCGGTTTTATCCAGTTCGAATACCGCGTAGTTGCATATATCCACGCTTGTCGCTCCAGGCGACAAGCTGTAAAACGATATATCACCTTTGATTTCACAAGGCGCTTTGAACGATTCGTCATGTATAACTATCGCCCGGTTGCCTTTCTGAAGAAATTCATCAAAAAATTCGGTATGGTTTAAAATTTCCGGGGTACTTTTACTGATTTCCAAAATCATTGTTATGTTTCTATGTCCGCTCATTACTATCTCCGTAAACAATAAGCCGCAACGATAGTATTTCAGGTTTTTTTAAAATTTTTCTCCAAATATACGGCGTCATTTCCTCCGGAGAGCGGCATTTTCGATAGCAACCTTACAACGAAGCGCCTCCTCGTGCCCCGGATAAAACAACAGCACCTTATTTAAACTCTCCAGCGCCGCTTCTTTCGATCCCAAGCGAAAAAGAATATCCGAATGTCGTATCAAGGCATCTACATCAAGAGGGCATTCCATAAGATGCCGCTCCAAAGCTCCCCTTGCGTCTTCAAGGTCGCCGGATGTTAGCGCGGGTTCCGCGATCACGTTAGTAGCATAGCCAACCCAACACGGAAAATTATTATCCAGGCTTCCTAAACTCAAATCAAAATACGCTTCGCCTGTACTACCAGCATATCCTGTTATGAGTGGCCGAGCCCCCCTGCCGGCTCTCATATTATGTTCAAGCGCTTTATAAACATAATTTTCACAAGCGACCTTATTAATATCGTGAGACTCAAGGTAGGCAGGTATCAGGTGATTTTCAGCAAAGTTTTTAGATGTGTAATAGAACCGGCAATCAGCCCAATGCTTCACCTCTGTGCCGTCCCCCATGTATCTCCAAAATAAGCTCGATATGCTGTTAGCCTTTATGATTTCGGCGATATCCGGAAAATTTCGAACATATACTTTGCCTGTACATTTGAAAAAAGACTCTTCATGCGCAAGTAGTTCCGAATTGTTGATTGCATACTCAATAAGCTTGCCTTCGCCGTAACCTTTCCCTCTCTCGATTATTTCTTCGCCGGCTTGTTTATAGCTTATTTGCTCTATGCGCGTATGTAATTTATCAATTTCCGCCACTTCGTACTCGCTGAGCAAATTTGTTGCTGTCGCGTCAGCCAACACAATTTGCTCTATTCCTTGAGTAACCCAAAAATACAAGGCGGCTTTCGCCGCGATCATCCGAATATTCGGGTTTACCATCTCCAAAAACGGCACACCCGACGGCGGATTGTTCGCCGTTGTAATCAACACTGTCATGGGAATTTTTTTCAATCCAACTACCTCCGTTAATACGGCATGGGTAGCGCGTGCTGACAATTTCTATTGTGGCAATGCATACAAAACAATTTCCGTTAGAACCCTTGCGTGATGCTGTCTTATGTACAACTTGTATTCCGGGAAAAAATTCATAATTAACGCCGGTATTTCAACAACATCCGATGGTTTGTGGTATATGCAGACAGCGAGTTTCGGCTTACATCTGCGAATCGTATTTTCCGCGCCTTTAAGCGCCTCAAACTCCGCGCACATACCCGCAATATCGCTTATCCCAATACACTTGCACAAAAACAAACAAGCATGAATTCGCCTCGATTCATCATCTTGCAATGCGTCGTAGGAGCGAAGCGCCAAAACATTAGCTTGATCGTCGTCTGAAATAACAGCCAGCAAATCTCTTATTAATTTGTACAATTCGTTATCGTAATACAGCTTGGAAGACTCCATGATTTGATGTTTGCGATAAAGATTTAGCAGCAAATTGGCAAGCATTTGCCGCTTTTCGCTTAAACTCATATTCTTTTTATTAATATCCATTAAATTGCGATTCTTTCGTTGGCGTCGGCCGCATAGTTTTAGAGGTCATCCCGAAGCCGCCGGATAATTGCGTCTACCCGGTGCTTATACGTGTGCTCCCGCAGTACCCGAGCCTTGCCTTTTGCCGCAACAGCTTCCCGCGCGGTATTGTTTCGCAGATAAAACCTCACAAGCTCCGGGATTTCCTCCGGGCTGTCGTAAACAATCACCTCTTTCCCCTCCTCAAAAAGGGGCGAAAGAGACGGTCGGCGATCCGTAAGCAGAAACGCCCCACAAGCAGGAACATCGAACACCCTCTGGTTGACCGCCGTGTCCATCTGTATGCTGGTCGTGTTTAAATTGATCCGGCACAAGTTATAAAAGGCGGGAAGCTCTTTGTAATAGTTGATTCTGGGGCCAAACCGGAATTTATCGTTTAACAGTTTTCCCCATTCGGCATCGCCGCGCACCAAAGGGCAAAATTCTTCAAGAGTCCGCAAACACGACAGGCGATAAAGAAGTGTTCCCCGCCAAAAAACCGCCGCCTCAAAATCCGATTTTTCTCTTTCAGTCAGCGCCTCAAACAAAGCATGTTCGCTGTCACGCATTTCAGCTTCCTTCGCCTCGTGAAACGCAAGATTGCGCGCAACAGAAAGCCGCTGCGCAACACGCTTTACAGCCGGATGCAACTCTTGCCGCACCTTTTGGAGCAGCTCCCGCGCCCACGAAGCTCTCGAATCGCCTACAAACCCGACATCAGCCCCAAGCCTGTTTCTCCGCTCGATAGATAAACGCATTGGGTGGAAAATCTCCTCGTCGGCAGCCAGCGGCAGGTATTCCACATTCTCAAACCCGATCCCGCGCAGCGATTCCTTATAGCTTTCATCCCAAGTGAAGACACAACAGCAAGGCGAAACATTTTGCGGAAAAATCCGCATCAGGAGATTGGGGTTGTCCACGTACCAGACAGCAGCCGGCATCCCGATCGACTCAAAGAAGTCGGCAAGCACACCCTCTTCGTCGAAACCCAAATGATTCACGGTAAGAAAGAAGTCGGGGCGCTTCAAAGCGATGGTTTCGGTAACTCTCCCCAGTATGTCGCCGCACTTTTCGTCCTTTTTCCCGCGGACGCGCACCACCGAATGGCCAAGCGCCGCAAGCGCGCGAGCGATTTCTTCCGTCAAGAAGTAGCCAAAGTCAAAAAGCGCGATCGTCAGATTTCCCGGCGCAAGTTTAGGATACCGGACCCGCTCCCAGAGCCGGAAAGAGATGCTTTTTTCGAGCGCCGCGCGAATCGGATCGTAGTATCCGGGCGCAAAAGCTATCCCTGGCGCAAAGCTAAAAACAGAGAGGGGCAAAAACCCCGCTTTGAGATGGATGCGCGAAACTTCCGATATGGCTTCTTCGGGAGCAAGGTCTACCAGGAAATGAACCTTCTCCGACGGCTGCGCCCCTTTCCCATGCTCCAGGCATAAATCGAAGATCTTACGCGATGACTCAATAACCACGATCTCCGCGTCAGGATACAGCCGTCGCATCCGGTCCACATGGTAGCCCAGCCCCAAGCCAAGCACGACAAGCATGCCGCTGCCGGAAAAACCTGAAGCGTCAACAAGCGCTTCAGCTTCCCCTTCCGGGTCATAAAGGCTGTGAAAGACCCTCTCCGATCCGTCCGGACAGACAACTCGCAGCGAATAGTTTCCCCGCCGGGTCAGTTCCAGTTCCATAGGCGTTTCAGAAAGCGCCGCGGCAAACCGGCGTAAAAATTTTAAGGGATATAGCGACCACGCAACCCCCCATCACGAAAATTTAACGCGCAAAAAAAGTTGGCAGGACTGTTAGTGCAACAGTCCTGCCAATTTTGGCAACGGGGGTTTAAATAAAGCTTATGTAACCATCAGGGAGCCGACGAACCACCCGAAGAGCGAATGCCGTCGATAGCGCCCTGGAATAACACCTTGAAAGTATTTATATTTTCCAGCTCCTGTGAAACTTCCTGCATTCCGGTTTTCAGAACCTTCACAGCTTCTTCATCAATGGCGAGGATCTCTCGGACCATGAGTTCCGGCGCGGATGACTTTCCTTCCCCGGAAAGAGTGTCATTTTTTTGAATATCAAGGAGGATCTGACGACGCTTTTCGGCAATAGCGCCTGCCTCGTCCAAGTTTCCCGCTTCTACGGCAGCCTTCTGTTCCAGCGCCAGATCACGCAGGCTGGTCCAGAGGGCTTCCGTTTCCGGATTCACGCCTGAACTCCCATTCCCGCGCCATGGGAGGCGCGCACAGGGGAAGAAGCCGGACAAGCCGCCGCGGCCGCGATCTGGTTCCGTTCCATATCTTTCCAGCCGCACCGGATGTCATCCAAAACCCGTTCCGCCTCATACAGTGACTGCAGATCGTTTTTCAGGTTCGCCTGCAGCAGCCGGTCCAGGACAAAGTCGTATAGCCGCTGCAGATTTTCAGCAATCTCGCCGCCTTCTTCCATATTAAGCGCTTTCAAAAGCTCACTGACGATCGCAGTAGTCTTTCCGAGATACACGCCTTTGCCCGCTATGTCGTGCTGCTCCATCTTGGTTCGGGCTACTTTCAGGAAATTAATCGCCCCATCGAACAGAAGAGATACGATCCGAACATTGTTCGAGGTGTCAATCGTAGTTTTCCTGTACGCATCGTACTGCGTCGTCATTATTCAAATCCCCCCGTGGGTTTTTGTCAGCTATGACGTCGGCATCGCGAGCATACTCGCCAACGAAGACCCCAGCGACGAGTACTGCGTCATCATCCCTTCTAATTTGGCAAATTGCAAAATCAGGTTTTCTTCCCGTTTTTTCAGGTTGGCCTCGCCCCGTTCGATCTCATCGGAAAGACGGGTCACGATAGACTGGAGGCTTTTCGTGCGGAAAGAGAGAACTCCAGAGGAGTTGGTCGCTTCATCCACATATTTGCCAACAGCGCCGGCTATCCCATTTTCGCCGCTGAATATCTTCGACACGCCGTCTATATCGGACGCAATTTTGCCGGCCAAAACCGTGGTGTCGAGTTTGAGCGTCCCGTCCCGTTGGGTAGAAACACCTATCTGGGAAAGAGAGCTCAATGATTCGGAAAGCCCCCCTACCTGTGTTCCCAATATCCCCCTTAACTTGTTCACAACGTCTCTTGCTGTAGACTCTCCCGTGAAAGCGCCGGAAACGCCGGTTTTCGAATCGTAAGAGACGTTTTTAGAGACAAACTTGACGACATCGTTGTAGGCATCGACAAAAGACTGAATCTTTTTCTGGATAGCCTCGGAGTCATTTGTAACTGAAATTGTGGATGAGCCCACGTTTTTCAGCGTTATCGACACCCCGCTGATCGCGCCTTCGATATTGTTTGAGCTGCGGGTCATCGACAGACCGTCGATGGAAAACTCCGCGTCCTGGGCTTCCTGCAACGTCTGTCCGCCCGAAAAAAGGTTTGTGCCGTTTTCCGTTATCGTAATCTCGCTCGTGCTGCCGGTAGAAGCGCTCTTAAGAACAAGGCGCGAATTGGTGCCGTCGTTGATTACGCTTGCTTCGACACCACTGCCGGTTTTCGAATTGATCGCAGCGGCAAGATCGTTAAGCGTGGTGGTTTCATTGACGTCAACGGAAACCTCTTCCCCGCCGCCTACTTTAAAAGCGAAGCTGCCGGCGCCGGACGCTATTACCGTATTGCCGTCGGCAACTCCCGACGAAGCGATCCGGTGAGCCTGCGCAAGCTTGTTTACAACAACGCTGTAGTTCCCTTCGGCAGCGGAAGGGGACGCGCTTACGTTGATGACATCCTTGTTGCCCGCTTCCGCCTTGCGAGCGTAGAAATCGGTGCCGGTCTTCAAGCCATCCGCGGCAGATTTGAATTTACCCAGGAGAGAGGAGAGCTCGCCGTAACTGCTGATCTTGGTCTGGAAGACTTTCTGCCGGTCAGCTTTCAGGTCGAGCGGTCTATGTTCCAGCTTGATGATCTGCTGGATCATCGTGTCGTAGTCGATCCCCGACATGATCCCGCCTACGGAAAAGGTCGCCATTTAAACCTCCTGATTTACAGCAATCCCGCTCTCGCTGTTGGCCAGTCTATCCATAAACACCTGCAAATCTTTGGAAACAGAAATTTGTGTCGGCATCGGTATCTGCCGGACCAAGTCGCCGCTTTCCTTGTCTAAAACCTTGACTACAACGATGTCCAGTTCCTTCTCAATACTGAGCTGCAATCTGCGCTGCGCAATCGGATCGACATCCAACGCTTTGCGCAAAAAATCCTGCATCTCGGCCATTTCTTTGGTGGAGGCTTCCCCACGCTTTTCCCTGCCGTCGGCAGCGGATGTTTCTCTGCCAAACGAAACAGACACTTCTTTGCCGAGTGAAACCACCTCTTTGGGAACCGACTCGTTTTTTGTGGAAAAAGACGGAAGCTGCGCGGACCCAGGCGCGCTTATGTTAGTTTTTACATTCATGTTATTCACTCCATGCCGTAAAGGAGGGGGGGCGCCCCCCCTCCCTTAGCGATTCTTTTCCTCCGTTTACTGCAGGAGGGTGAGAGCCACCTGAGGCAGCATGTTAGCCTGCGCCACCATCGACGTTCCAGCCTGAACCAGGATCTGGTTCCGGATGAAGGTTGAGGCTTCGAACGCGAAGTCCGCATCCCGGATCGCCGAATCCGCGGCCGAGAGGTTCTCGTGGGTAACACGCAGGTTCTGGATCGTGGACTCGAGACGGTTCATGACAGCGCCCAAGATACCGCGGGCTGACGAAACCTGCGCGATCGCGCTGTCGATAGCATCGAGGTTATTCTGCGCGCCCGTCATCGTGTTGATATCCGCTCCCAGGCTAAGAGAGGCGGCTAAGGTTTCCGACACATCCAAACCTGCGAATTTCAAGGCAATTCTGTCGTCACCCGTGTTTTGGAAGCCTACCTGCAATACAACGCCGGTACCTGTGTCATAACCTTGACCGCTGAGCAGCTTGACGCCGTTAAATTCGGTGACGTTGGCGATACGCGAGACTTCTTGATAAAGCTGTTCGTATTCGACGTTCAGAGAACTGCGCTCCGCATCCTTGAGGGTACCGTTGGCGGACTGCTCGGACAACTCCCGCATACGGGTGAGAATGTTGGCGACTTCGTTGAGACCGCCTTCAGAAGTCTGCGAAAGGGAGATGCCGTCCTGCGAGTTACGGATGGCGACCGAAACGCTGGCGATCTGCGCCCGCAGTTTCTGCGAAACCGCCAAGCCGGCGGCATCGTCTTTTGCGGTGTTTACACGAAGACCTGAAGACAGACGCTGGACTGATCCTGTCAGCTTGGTGTTGCTGTAGGCCAGGTTCTTTTGCGCGCCCAAAGACGAGACGTTGGTGTTGATTACTAATGGCATGTTTATTCCTCCGTGAATTTTATTCGGGCATCCTTGCCCGTATTTGTTTGGGCCTTTTCGGCCCGCTGGGTTTCGGCTGAATTACCGGGGGAACCCGGCTTTAATCTTTCTTTTCTCCTCTCCAGCCTCTTCCTAATGTTACTTATCGGCAGGCAAATGTAAACCTTTAGCGAATATTAAAAATAATTTTTCCTGTTTTTGCCAAATACTATCGTATTGCAAAAAAACAAAAAAATTAGGGCTTTACCCCAGATCCTGCCTTTAGGTCCTGCCGAGCATCCGGATGAAACTGTCCAGTATCTCCGCGTCGTAATTGGATTTTTCTGTTTTCATCTGCGTCAGGGCCTGGAATGGCGTCCCTGCGTCTTTGTATGGGCGGCTTGTCGTCATCGCGTCGTAGCAGTCCGCTACAGCGCAGATCCTACCAAAAATTGTAATCTGCTCCCCGGCCAGACCATTGGGGTATCCGGTTCCCCTGAGCCGCTCATGATGCTGGGTTATGACGACGCGGGATTCTTCGGGAACCGCGTCATTCGACTCGATCGTCCGGAACCCTTCCATTACATGCCCCTTCATTATGTCAAACTCCCGCTCGTTAAGCCGGCCCGGCTTGTTCAGAATTTCGGACGGAATGGCGCTTTTACCTATATCGTGCAGCACCGCTCCGATTCCGAGGATCTGGACCATCTCTTTTGCCAGTCCGCAGGAAACACCGATCCCCGAAGCGAGAACAGCCACATTAACCGAATGGGTGTAGGTGTACTGGTCGTAGCTGCTCAAGGTAATGAGATCCTGCAAGACATCATGGCTATTCAAGATACATTCGGTCAGATCGGCGGCGACTTGCACGGCTTTTTTTATATTCTCGCCACTGCGCGGATTATCCAGCAGATCCTTGACGATCGCTTTAGACTTCTCTTTGAGCGCAATCGCCTGCATCTTCCGCTTTTTCCGGGGGTCGGCGTCAAGCATGCCGGCGGCGGCATCGAGATATCTCTGGTACCGCGGGATATCTTCGTTGCGGATAACAATGTCGCCGCGCAAAACGGGGAGCCCGGCGGGGATGACGGCAAACCCGCCCCTTACAGGCTCCGCCACGGGCATAAGGCGCAAATCGAAGAGCCGGTAGAGACCAAAATCGATCTGCCCTCCCGGAACCAGGGAAGCGCGTTCGATCTGGTAATAGTCCCGCATGTGCTCAAGGTATTCTCTGACCGTCTCCGGGTTCTCGTGACGCGCCGGAACTTCCTCGGAGGTTCGATTAAGGTAGGCCTCTAACTCGGAAGCATCCCTGGCGTCGACGAATACTTCGCTAATCCCGCGCGCCAACAGTTCGCTTCTCTCCTCCGGACCATAATGCTGGCCGGCGGAAATAACTATGGTGAATATTCCTTCTTCGCAGATGAAGACATCAAAAGGCGGACGGGTACCAAGGGCCAGTCCGTCTACAGGAAAGGCCTTTCTCGAACCATACACATAAACCTTGTACCCCACGCGCTCGTCCTCACATTTTTGCCTTCCCGGCCCCACGGTTCAGTGAGTATATGAAGGCAAGGATTTCGGCCACCGCCTTATACAAGTCGGGCGGGACCTCCTGGTACAGTTCAAGCGACGCCAGCATCTGAACCAGCTCCCGGTCTTCGCGAATGGGAATGCCGTGGCGCCGCGCAACCTCTAATATCTTATCAGCAACGGCGCCTTTTCCTTTTGCAATTAACCGTGGGGCGGAATCTTTTCCCTGTTCGTAACGAAGAGCCGCCGCCTGGCGAAAAGGGGTCTTCATCCTTAAACCTTCAGGTCAACGCCGTCAGCCGAGGGAACGCCAAAGGAGACGTTTCGCTTCTGTTGGACCGCCACAGCCCGAAGCTGTAGCCCCGCCTCCCTGAACCGTCTCCCGATGTCATCAGATTGCGTAGCCATAAGCGAGCGGGTCGTATCGTTCTCCGGCGACAGTGAGACCAGAAAAGCGCCTTCGTACATGGTCACGGAAATTGACATTTTACCCAGAGGGTCCAGATCGAGGTTCATCTCACATGTGAACGACTCGCGTCCTCCACGATTCTTCTTCCGGAATAGGATCTCTCCGTCTAAAAGCTCATCCCATTCCAGCGTCAACGGCGCGTACAAAACGCCATTGGCGGATGAAAAAACCTGGTACGTCTCGATTGACGAGAGCATTCCCTCGGTCTTGACAGCCGTCTCTCCGGAGCTGATCCCCACCCCACGCACTTCGGCCGACTTGACCGTATCGCGCATCGCCGCGCCAACGCGCAAAAGCGCGTCTTTCTGGTCGGCTCCGGCGGCAACAGCGTCCGGCTGCAGCTTAAGTTTGGTTTCGAGGAGAACGCCTGATCCTTCCACCGCGTTTTTAAGCGCCTGTCCGGTCAGCCCTTCCACAGACGTTCCTTCTTCAAGCATGGAGAAACCAGGAATCGACGCCTTGACTGATTCGGGGAAAGCACGGAAGATCGCTTGCAGTTGCCGGACATCTGTCAGCAGCATACGCGACAAAGCCGGAGAAGACGCCATCGCCCCATCGGCGGAACCAGCCTTTTCGCCGCCTCCGCCGTCAGCCATGCCAACAAAGCGCAGCCGTATTTCACCATCGCCGCCGGAAGTCACCTTCAAAAGGACGCTTTCTCCCGCTTCAAACGGCACCTGTGACCGCGCCAATAACGTGGCGCTTTCTCCGGATTCGCGGGTAATACGGATCGAGACACTCCCGTCGGCGGAAAGCGATAAAATGTCAGCTTTAACGAGGTCGCCGATCCGAAGCTTCAACCCCTCCCAGGACGAGGAGCGAAAAGCCACCGCGTTTTCAATACGGGCAACCCCTCCCGTAGGCAGATCGGGGGAAGGCGGGATAAGAGGTGTTATCAGCGGAAGCACAGGATGTTCAAGCCTGGTCTATAACAGCCTGCACCCCGAGCATCCGGTCGGAATTGATCGCGAGGGGGCCTTTCAGGTTTGCGATAACCTTATCGCCTTCAGACCGCAAGATGATGAGAACCGCCAGATCTTCTTCCTTTTCGATCTTGAGAAAACGCACCACATCGTCGCCAATGGTAATCGACCCTTCGGTAGAAACCGTTTTCGGATCGGCGACAATGAAAGCCACTTGCGGATCATCGACCGACTGGAGCCACTTAAGAGGGGTATCTTTGTAATCAATTAGTACGTACCGGTTGAGTTGCGAAAAACCTGGAAGGCCTGACGGGAAATTAATTATCCGGTCCTCCGAAGCCTCGATCTGCCCAAACCGAGATGTTTCGAATTTCATCGTCATTTCACCTTTTCCTTAAGGATTGAAAAATCCTCGGTGGATAAACCAGCCGAAGAAATGTTCTCTGCCTTAATTCTGTCGTGGACTTCCCCTCGGTAAATTCGGACATCAGAAGGAGCTTTGACGCCAAGCTGAACCTGGCTCCCCCGGATACTAAGGACGGTAACCTGGATATCGTCTCCAATCAGAAACGACTCATCTGACTTCCTTGTCAGCACGAGCATCGCATACTCCATCCTGAAATTCTGCCGCGCCGGTATTCGCAACGGGAAACTGCGCTGATTCAAAACCTCCTTCCCGCCCCGTCAGTATATACGAGACCACGGGGGTTACCTGAGAAAATCAAGCAATGATTGCGACAAGATCCTTACCGTACTCAACTGCACAGCCGAAAGCACACTGTTCGCTTTTACGAAATCGCTGGCGGTTGAAACAATATCCGCGTCCTGGACAGAGGAGAGATTTACCTCCGTCGTGTAGTTCAATTCCCTGATCCGCGCATCCTGGCTGTCAAGCACATTCATCCGCGCTCCTACCTCGGCGCGGACTCTATACACATGATCCGCCATGTCGTCAATAGAACCTATGAGGGCGGAAATTCTTGGGATATTGTTATCTTCCATCGCCTTGGTCATGAGGTCCGCAATCTCCATAGCGTTTCCATAGGAGAAGGTGTCAAGAACTGTCGTGCGGTCGGAAGCGCGAATCTCGACGGTGGTTACAGGACCGCCGCCCGGATCGGGAATATAGTAGGCGTAGAGGCCGCTTCCCATATCGACGGATTTTTCCGCATCGAGAGTGTAGGTGAAAGCTTCCGGGCCCGTGACGTTTTGCGTAACCAGCATTCCGCCGCCTATCCCTACTTTGACCAAACCGGCATCGCCTTGATAAGCAAAAGAGTTGTCGTACGCGCGAGTATCGGTTTTGAAGCCCGAAAAGATATATGTGCCCCCGACTTTCGTGTTGGCCAGCGTCAAAATATGGTCCCGGATCTCTCCGGCTTCCACCGAAACAGCATACCTGGAAGTGTCCGATGTGGCTCCGTTTGCCGCCACAATCGACAACTCCTTGAGCCGCGACAGGGCGGTATCTACGGAGTCAAACGTGGAATCAAAGTAGGAAAGAGCATTCGCAGTGCTGCTGATGCTGCTCAAATACTGTTTCCCGTTCTCCATGAAAACCTTGTAATCCAGCGCGCGGGCGGCGCCCGTTACATCATCCGAAGGTCTGTTGATACGCTTGCCTGATCCAATCTGTTCGTTCAACTTGTAGAGGTTGGCGATCGACTGCATCAGGGCATCGGAAGTCTGCCGGTATATCTGCGGAGTGGATACTCTCATAAGTTCAGCACCGTTTGTATAAGCTCGTCCGCCACGGTGATCAGCCGCGCCGAAGCCTCAAATCCTCTCTGATAAATCAGAAGATTTGCGGCTTCCTCGTCAATAGATACGCCGGAGATCGCGTCACGCTGGCTCTGGAGCTCGGCTCTGAGGTTCGATTCGAATTTATACATGTCTATGGAATTCGACGACAGTAAACCGGCCATGCTTACGATCTTTGTATAAGTCCTGGAAAAGGTTTCGCCGCCCAGACGACCCACCAACTGCTCCGCAAGTTGCGCCATATCCAGCGCGTTTCTGTTGTCGCCCGGCGAATTGGGATCATAAGCAGCCGCTATCTGCTTGTCGTTAGTAATCGCCATAGAGAATTTCCCGATTGCGTCGGTCAGCGGGCTGACTACGAAAGTGTCGCCATTGGCTATCGCTCCAGCCACAGTGATGGATATGCCTTCAAACTCTATTGTGTTCCCCGTTACAGTTACAGACGCGGGGTTTAGCGTGGCGCCCGTGTCGCGGTTTTTCACCGTCCAGGTGCCGCCGCTAAAGGTGACATCGTACTCGGAAAGCGTCAGGTCGGACTGATTTGTAACCGTCGCCGCGCTCACAGACGCGCCAACCGAGGTTGTGCTTACGGACACGGAAAGGGGCGAGAAAAAGTCTCCCTGATAGCCATCGAGGCCTATTCCCCTGTTATGAATCTCGTTTACTTCCAGCGTCAAGGCGGCCGCGAACTTCCGCAGCTCCTTCAGCGGTCCTTCCTCTATCGCCTTGCGTGATTCGAGATACCCGCCAAGCTCCCCTTTAGTGATCCGGGAAGAAATCTCCGTGTTGTCGATCTTGATGGTGACGTTCCCCAAAGCATCGACGCCCGACGTCATTTCGTTTACGTAAGCGCCCGAAACAAGATCGCGCATTCCGACCAGGACAGTCAGGGAGCCGTTGGTGTCCTCAAGAGTGCTCAACTGCACCAGCCCGGCCAGCTCGGTCACAAGAGTGTTCCGGGAGTCCCGCAGATCGTTCGCCCTGCGCTCCGAGTTTCCCGCCTCAACCCTGACAATATCCTTGTTGAGCTTGGCAATATCGTAGGCAATCGCGTTGATCCGGTCAGTATCGTTCTGGATCTCTTTATCTATCTCGCTGATAGTTTTCTGGAGGTTGCCCTCCATCTGCTTTGCTACGTCTATAAGATTATTCGCGTCGGCAAGCAGGACGGTCCTGTGCGCAAAGCTGGCCGGGTCTGTGGAAAGCGCATTCCAGGAATTGAAGAACGCCTGGAGGCTATTTGAAAGACCGGAGCCGGTAAAACTGTTGAACACCTGCTCCACCCTGGAATAGACATCGGTCATTACGTCGGCTTTTCCAAAATTCTGATGCTGCCCAAGAAGCTGCGTCTCAACAAAACGGGAATAGCTCTGCCTGACATACGCCACTTTTACTCCGCGGCCAAGAAACCCGTAAGCGAATTCCTGCGGCCCGGCGACCTTGAGAACCGCGGATTGCCGGGTATAGCCGGGCGTATTTACGTTGGCAATATTGTGACCCGTGACGTTCAGCGCCGCCTGGTTCGTAAAAAGCGCCGATTTCCCGATATTCATGATGTTTAGCAGGGACATTTTATGTCTCCTTTGACAAGAGCGTTCCGCTCACCGCGTACTCCGGAGACCAATCGCCAAACGCCTCGAATACTCCCCGGGCGGATCGCGCGTTGCTCAAAGACCGATCAACCAGATACCTATTGAAACTGTTGAGATCGTTTATGCTTTGCGCCAACGACACCAGCTTCAAACGCATTTCCGAAAGCTCGGTATCCCCCGCCCTCTCGGCCATAGCGCAAAGGGTAAGCTCTTTCCCGCTTTGGCCCGACCATTCTTTAGACAGCACCGATACGAGACGCTGCCTCTCCTCATCCAAAAAACGCAAACGGAGAAGGAGGGTATCCTTCTCCTTCGTCAACTCCTCAACCGCGCGCACATCGAGATCCACCAGGTAGCCTCTCTCTCTCTGGAGAAGCCCTACCAGCGTCTTGCAACAAGCCTCCTGCTCGCGCAGGATGACTTTAATGGAAGACAGGTGGCTCATATCACCTCGTTTAGCATCTTTCCCGCAATTTTGTACGGATCGGCCACGTATTTGCCGGAATCCACTAAATCTTTTATTTCCGCTACTTTACCCTCCCTGGTATCGGGAATGGATTTTACGACACCCGTAAGCTCCGCAATTTCACGAGCCCTTCCGGAAACGTCCACTTTGTCCGCGACCGCTTCTCTCCCGGTATCGCTTGCCTGATCCGATTTTTTGCTTACCTTGTGAAACTTAACGCCATCCGGCTTCTCTGGAGGCACACCGCCATTAATTTTCATCGCCTTCCCCCCGTAATGCAGTCCCTTACGCATTACTTATCGGATGGTTTGCTCCTTCCTTTAGAAATCCGGAAAAAATCATCTGAGGAGGGACTTTCTGTCCGTCGCGGCGGACCTCGAAGTGGAGGTGAGGCCCGGTCGAGCGCCCTGTGCTCCCAACTTCGGCGATGATCGTGTTGGGAGACACCTGGTCGCCCACGGCAACCAGGTTGGAGCGGTTGTGGGCATACCTTGTTACAACACCGTTCCCATGGCTGATTTCTACAATATTTCCGTACCCTTTCCGATAACCGCTGAATGTGACTTCTCCGTTTTTGACCGGATAAATCTTCGCGCCGTGCGCAGCGGCAATATCGACGCCGTAGTGGAATTTCTGCGTCCCGGCAAACGGGTCTTTCCGATATCCGTAGGAGGAGCTGATTCGCCCTTCTTCACGTATGGGCGGCAACCATTCCCCATAAGGGATCGGACCGGTTTTTCTTGGCATATCAGGCATATTGGGTATGCGCGGGGCAAAGCCCGGCGAGGACAGCCGTGCATTTTCCACGGGAGCAGCCGGCTTAACTTCCACAGCGGCGGAGACAACCGGGGGGACGGTATCGGGAACGCCGCTTGCGGAGTCTTTGGAGCCGGTAGCATTACCTGTCCTCGCCGGCGGGAAAAACGCGAACCGCTTCGGAGAATCAGACGGTACTTCGGATAATGATGGAGCGTCGGCATCTTCAGATTCTTTCTTTGCATCTTGGCCCGGATGAGAAACCTTTTCCATTCCTCTCATTATCATTTCCTGGAGGCCAAGCCCTCTTGACGCCATGAGACGGCCAAGCTCCATATCAAACAACGACCCGTACATCTCTCCGCCGAGCCCATTCGTGCCGGCGGCCGACGTGCCGGATGCAGCCCGCATCGCCTTGATCATTTCATAGGCGAACAGCGACTCCATTTCCCTGGCGGCAGCTTTAATAGCCTCGGCATCCTTCCGTCCGCGCAGCGATTCGAGCCTCTGCCCGGAGAAGTCGGTAGCGTGTAGGCCGGGGACAGACATCTACAACACCTCCAACTCGGCCCGCAGCGCGCCAGAGGAACGTAGCGCCTGAAGGATGGCGATCAGATCTCTGGGGGAAACTCCCAAAGCGTTGAGCCCCCGGACGATCTCGCCAAGCGATGTGCCGGAAACTTCCATCAGCGACGCTTTCTGCTCGTTTACTTTCACGTTTCTTTGCGGGACAACGACTGTCTCGGCGCTGGGCGGCGCGAGCGGCGCGGGCTGCGATACCTGAAGATCGGTTTTTATCTCTATCGTAAGGTTTCCGTGCGCGATGGCCACCGGAGAGATTTTCACGCTCTCGCCGATCACTACGGTTCCGGTCCGCTCGTTGACAGTCACGCGCGCCGGAGTATCAACCGGAATCTGGAACGACTCGATCACGGAAACCAGTTCGGGAAGGCGGTTCTTGTATTCGTCGGGAACCGTTATGCGGACAGAAGAAGGGTCCAGCACCGCGGCGCCGCCGTAATTAAGTTCCTGGTTGACCTTGGCGGCTATCCGGGACGCGTTGGTAAAATCCTGCCGATAGAGAAAAAGCCGTAAATGGTCGCCGGAGCCTAACGTAAACGGCAGATCTTTCTCTATGACAGCGCCGCCGGAAACAGATCCGGTAGTGGGATGATTCTTGACCGTCTGGGTTCCGCCCGAGCCGCCGCCCACGAATCCGCCGATGGAAACAGATCCCTGCGCAATCGCGTATGTTTTTCCGTCGGCCCCCCTAAGCGGCGTCATCAGCAGCGTGCCGCCCTGGAGCGTTTTTGCGTCCCCCATAGCCGAGACGGTTACGCTGACGCGAGCGCCAGGCTTTGGGAACGGAGGCAGCGACGCGGTTACCATCACCGCCGCGGTGTTCTTGGTTTTGATGTCGGCCTCGCTGATGCTCAACCCCATACGCTTCAGCATGTTTAATGTGGACTGCACCATGATGGGGCCTTTTTTATCGCCGACGCCGTTGAGGCCGACGACAAGACCATAGCCTATCAACGGGTTTTCACGCACCCCTTCAAAGGCGGCCAGATCCTTAATGCGCTCCGCCCTGGACGGAACGGCCGTGCCCACCAATAAAGCGGCTGTAACACACAGCAGGATGGCTTTAGCAACTGGTTTTCTCATCGGTTTCCTCGTTTCCTTTTAAAACGGCCAAATGTTGTCAACGAGCCGAACGAGCCAACCCGGTTTCTGTTTGTCCTGGAGAACGCCGTCGCCTACCAAATAGATTTCGGCGTCCGCAACCTTGGTGCTCGGTATCGTATTCGATACAGAGATGTCCTCTGGCCGCACGGAACCGCGAAGCACCATCGTCTGCGTTTCATTGTTGATCGTGACGTCTTTGCGGGATTCAACGGCAAGCGTGCCGTTTGGCATCACTTCCACCACGCGGGCTGTGAGCGTTCCAACAATGGTCCCGCTTCGGTTGGTCGTGCCTTTCCCTGAGAAGTCGTCATTCATCTCGCCATTTACCGTAGGCGACAGTGTTTTACCCATCAGCCCTGTCAGTTCGGTAGGCAACCCGAAAACCGCGCCTACGCTGGCATCCATGCTGGAGTTGCGGGATGTAGCCGTGTTCGCGCCGCCGGACCCCGACATGCTCTCCAGCACGTTGATGGTCAGCAGATCGTTGACCCGCCTCGCCCGAAAGTCATCCAGAAGACCTCCGCCTTCGCGCCATAAAGAATTGGCCGTTCGGAGTTCCTCCTTCGCGTCCTTTGCGGAGACGTATTTTGGAGGAGGAGGCGGAAGCTTCGCGGTCGTTGTCGCGCATCCGGCGAAAACGACAGCGGCCAGAACCAGCAATGCAAGGCATGACCTAAAAACTGACAAGGACCGTGTTTTCATCAATCAGTATCCCCGTAACAGTCTTTTTTGATGTGAGATTGGCCACCTTGACGGCGTTATTGATATACGCGTTTTCCCGCGTTTCTCCCACAGCGGAAATGCGCACGCCGCCGCTTTCGGCGACAAGAGTTACCGTCCGGCCCCGCTTGACGAGCTTTGAGCCGCCAACATGCTGCTGAAGAACCGGGAGGTTGGGTCCGACAGAGCGGTTGATGGTATTCCCTATAATTTCCTTTGGGTCGCGAACCGCTCCCGCGGGAATCTTGCCGATCTCTGTGCGGGCGAGGAACACATCGTCTTCCTCGATATGACGGTTCTTCTGGAGCTGACGGGAGGTAACCACGATCTCCTCGTATGCCCCGACATTGGCCTTTGCCGTCACAACCGCTCCGTTTCTGTACTTCAAGGTAAAAACAGTCGGCCCCGGAAGCCCTTTCTGGATCGTGATCCTCTCCGGCACATCATCCGGCGGGCGCGCGCTTAAAGAAAGATCGCGCACTTCCACGTCCGACCAGGGCCGCACCGAAAGGATGTAGTTTTCCAATGCTGTCTCGACCAGGACGGTGGACGCGCCCACAGAGGCGGGAAAAAGAACCGCCAGGACCAGGATCAGCAGGAAAACGCCGCGGACGGAGTTCATTATCTGACCATGCCGCTGACGGTACGGAGCATCTCGTCAGAGGCGGTAATCGCTTTTGAGTTAATCTCGTAAGCTCTCTGGCTGATGATCATGTTGACCATCTCTTCCACGACATTCACATTGCTCATCTCCAAAAATCCCTGGCCTATCGTGCCCATGCCATCAATGCCGGGATTACTCGTTATTGGAGCGCCGGAGGCGTCGGTCTCGACAAACATCGTTTTTCCGATAGCCTTGAGCCCGGCGGGGTTTACAAAACGCGCCAGCGTAATCTGGCCGACCACCGTTGACACCGAACTGCCCGATTGCGTTACAGAGATCTGCCCGTCCGCGCTGATCGTGATGCTCGTGGCGTCCGCCGGAATCGAGATGGACGGTTCAATAGGATAACCGTCGCCTGTATTGACTATCCGACCGTCGGCGTCCAGCTTGAAAGCGCCGCTTCGGGTGTAGGCAATCTCGCCGTCCGGTTTGTTGATCTGGAAGAAACCGTCGCCTTCAATAACAATGTCAAGCGGGTTTTCGGTGTGGCTGAAATGGCCCTGCTCGAATATTTTCTGTATCGCAACCGGTCTGACGCCAAGACCCACCTGGATTCCCGTGGGCATTATTGTGCCGTCTGAAGAAAGGGTCCCCGCCTGTTTTATCGTATGATACATAAGGTCTTGGAAATCAGCTCTGGAGCGTCTAAAACCGGCGGTGTTAACGTTGGCGAGGTTATTGGCAATGACATCTATATTGAGCTTCTGGGCCCCCATACCCGTCGCCGCCGTGTAAAGTGATGTCATCATTGTTTTAAATCTCCTTCCTTATTCCGTATTTCCAAGCGTTTATATCTTCGCCATTTCGCTGTTCACGCGCGCAGCCGCATCGTCGAACATGCGGATAGCCTTCTGGTAGATCTCGAACTCCCTGACGGTGTTAATCATCTGGACCATTTCCGTAACCGCGTCCACATTCGACGCTTCCAGGTAGCCGGAAGCCACGGAAGCAGTCGAAGCAGTCGGTGTATCGTCAGACCTGAACTCCCCGTTCGAAAGCGCCACGAGGGAGGTCGTATTCGCAAAATCGACAAGCTTGATCGTGCCGACCACGACCCCGTCGGAGCTTACTTGTCCGCCGGACGCTATCAAGACCTTTCCTCCGGGTGGAATCTGAATCGGGCCGCCTTCGCCAAGAACCCTTCGCCCGGTTGAAGTGACGAGAAACCCTTCCCGGTTGAGCACAAGAGCCCCCGAACGCGTATAACGATCCCCTTCAAGCGTCATGAACCCATTGCCGACCAAGGCAACGTCAAGCGGGTTGCCGGTGGTAAAGTGCGCTCCGGGCGAGTAGTCGGTCCGTACTTCCGTAACATTTGTCATAGATTTGCCGTCGTCGCTGTCGGCTATGCCGCTGATTTTCGAAACCAGGCACTCATGGAACGAGATGCGGCTTTTCTTGAACCCGATAGTGCTGACATTGGCTACATTGTGGGTGATTGTGTCGATCTGGTTCTGCTTCTGAATCGACCCTGAGAGCGCTATGTAGATTCCCTTATACATGCCTCCTATAGATGCAATCTCGGTGCCATACTAAAAAAACAGTAAATGACGGGGGGTTATCGCGCGAAACAGGGATAAATTGAAGGCTCTACGAAGGAAAAACTTTCCGGTGGAGGCATTTTTTGCCCGCCCCGGCGATGATCATTGGCGCTGAAGATTCAGGATTAATTCCACCTCTCCTTTGGTCATGTCAAAAATCTCGGCAATCTCGTCGGCTTTCAGACCTTTCCGCGCCAGAGCAATGACTCCCCGGTGGCGTACGTCAACCATCTCGCCCTGAGCCGAACCGATGCCGGCCGCTTTCGCCACGATTTCCTCCAAAGCGGAGGCTTTCTTGTCCAGGCGCGCCTCAATATCTGAAAGCGCGGCAATCCGTTCTTCGATCTTCCGTATCATCTTTTCGGAAATTTCTTCGATTTCGGCAAGTTCCATCGTTAAGCGCCACTTGGCCGATTCGTTGTTCGCCGGGGCGGCGGGAGCCTTTTTACCGAACAAATTTTTTAGCATGGCTGCCTACTCCATACCTCTCTAAGGGAAGAACGATTCTATATCCTTTTCGAGGTTCTGGAGTTTTTGCCGGACCAACTGCTTAGTGTCATCCCCAATCGAAAGCTCAAGCAAAATAGCAGCGTGCTCGGGAGTCCAGATGCCATCGTCGATTGCGCGTGGCCTCAAACTTCGTGAGAGCGCCTCCCCGATGGAGGTAATTGCGACCAGGAGGTGGTTTTCGCCCGCGCTAATTGGGCTGTGGTGGTGCCGGATAGCATAAACCAGTTCTTCGGGAATCCCGACACTTTCGGCATACCACGCACCCACTTCCGCGTGGGTGCAGCCGAACAATTCCATCTCCTTTTCGAGCATGTCGTCGCCAATTCCTATCTGTTTGTACCGCTCCCGGTCCTTCTCGAAAAAGATAACCCGTCCTATATCGTGAATAAGTCCGGCAAGAAACGCCTCGTCGGGGGAAGCCATGCTTATCGTGTCCGAAATGGTCGCCGAAATACTGGCGACTTCGTATCCATGAATCCAGAGGTTTTTGATATCAAGAGAATTCTTTCCGGAAAATACGTCCATCACGCCAACCGCCAACGCAATAACACGGATCCGCTCGTATCCGAGAAACATGACGGCGTGCGGCAGCCCCTTGATCTTGCCGGAATGCCCAAAGAAAACCGAATTCGCCGTGCGGATCACCCGCTCCGCGAGTACCTGGTCGTGGGAAATGAGGCTGAAAAGTTCCTGTGGCGAGGAGTTCTCTTCCCGGACAACATCAAGGATCTTAACAAGCAACATCGGAAGCGTCCGAGAACTATATATTCCTCGAATATATTCCCGTATTTCTCGTGCGTCCGCTTGGCTCACGCAGCCTCCCGGCGGCATTTTACCAAAAGAGGGAAGTTTTAACTTGCTGCCGCCACCGCCTAAAACAAAATCTTTTGCTCTATCCGCCTATATGATTTGCTGACGGCCATTATAAAAAAACCCACATGGGTAAAAAAGCTGCAACCTGTTCCAATCAGTATTGATAATACCGCCAATATGACCTTGATAAAACACATTTCAAAAAGTTATTTGATCTAAAGCCAGAATCACCCGCAATGAACACACAACCTGATCAGAAACCCAACTCCTTAAGGAGGTCGTCAACTTCACCCTGGTTAACCTTCTCGTGGATCTCCTCTTTGCCCGCGACTTCGAGCTTCAGGCCAAATGCCGTCACCATTCCGACCAATTCCTTCTCGATGTCCGCCACGAGCAGGATAACTTTCTGAATCGTTTGTCCCGTAAGATCCTGGAACGACTGCGCGGTAATTATCTCGGTAAGGTCGTTTTCGTACCGTTCCCTGAATTCATTCAAGTAATCAACAGCGCTATCGGGACCCTGGAGTTTTAGAATGTTTTCCTCCAGCTCTCCCATGGACGCCATGTGCTTCTCTACGATACTCATCGTCTTGTTGGCCGCTTCTTCCGTCTTCTGAACGCAGTACTGAAGCCGGTCAACCGCGCTTGGCATATCTTTTTTGACGATCGAGGTTATCTTGGGATCAATGGCTTCCTTGAAACTTCTCAGCGAGTCGTGCAGACGCCGCGTGACCTTGCCTACCTCCTTGTACAGCCCTCCTTCAGAGGACTCCACCAGTTGCTCTACGGCGGCATCCGCGGTCACATAGTCTCTTGCCGCAACCGCTTCCATAAAGGCCATCAGTTCTTTGAGAGCTTTTTGGCTGGGATCTCCGGGGTCTATTGATTCTTTTTTCTTCGACAGAAACTCTTGGGCGGTTTGTAGTTCTTTCGTATCGACGCCTTTTAGCATCTCTTTGGTCCCCCCCCCATTTGTCTTTTGCGCGACAAATCGAACCGGATTTCCGCCTTGGTAACAAAAAACAGTACCCCGAATGTCGTCAGCCATGACGTCCTCGCGATTTTTTATTACCCGTTTTTATTGCCAGAAGATCTATTGCCCGAAGATCTTATCCATTTTTTCCTTTAAGGTTTCCGCAGTAAACGGTTTCACAATGTAATTGCTTACGCCGGCTTTTATGGCCTCAATTACCTTCTCTTTTTCAGCTTCGGCGGTAACCATCAGAAACGGCAAGGTTTTAAGCTCCGGATCGCTGCGAACCTTCTGCACAAGCCCAAGGCCGTCAAGATTCGGCATGTTCCAGTCGGAAACCACGAATTTGAATCCGCCTCCCTTGAGTTTGGCGTACGCCTGTTCGCCATCTTCAGCCTCGGTTATGTTCTCGTAACCAAGCTGCTTTAGCAGATTCTTCACAATCCGGCGCATTGTCGCAAAATCATCGACTATTAGAATTTTTTCTTTAAAATCAAGCTTTGCCATTCGGTTTTTCTCCCTTCTCTAAAGCATCTTCCAGCATCTGCCTAATCTTGACAGCCAGTTCTTCGGCTGTCACCGGTTTGGACAGATACCCGTCGGCGCCGGCCTTAAAAGCCCTATCTTTTTCTTCTCCATCCGTTTCAGCCGTTAACATCAGGGCGGGAATATGAGCCGTTCCTGGATTCGCTTTAATTGCCTTGATAAATTCGATCCCATCCATAAACGGCATATTAAGATCTGTCATAACTAACTGAAAAGTGTCTGAGCCAAGTTTTTCCATGGCGTTCAAACCATTTTCGGCGGTTGTAACATTAAAACCGCCCTCTTTCAAGTAGAGACTTAGAATCTTTCGCGTAGTTTTGTCGTCGTCAACAATAAGTATTTTCATGACCCCGCCTTTTGGTAAAGAACAACCTTGTCGATGACGGTTGGCTGTAAAGCGCGCGTGACATTATACAAGCTCTCCGACGTGCCGACGATCAGGAACCCGTTCGGCGCAAGCGCATCGTAAAGCAAGGACACCGCTTTACGTTTTGATTTTTCGTCAAAGTAAATCAGAACGTTGCGGCAAAAGATCACGTCAGCGTTTCGAATTGCGCGAACCGCTTTTTCGTCGACAAGATTGACATTTAGAAATCTCACCATTTTCCGGATAGATTCATCGAGTTCGTATGCGTTTTCGCGAGCCTTAAAATATTTTTGCAAGTAGTTCGGCGGCACGTTTCGCACTGAGTAAGACGAAAAGATACCGCGTCTTGCCGTCTCCAAAACAACTTCGCTGATATCTGACCCTATGATGTCCGTCCGCAAAAGCGGCTCGGTCTCTTTGAGCATCGCCGCCACAGTATAAGGCTCTTCTCCTGACGAGCATGCGGCGGACCAAACACGAATATCCCGCGTCCGTTTGTTTTTAAGCACATTCGGCACAATGTGCTTCTTGAACACATCAAGCTGCGGCGGCTCGCGGAAAAAATATGTCTCGTTCGTAGTGATAATTCCGAACAAAGCTTTGAGTTCCGTTGCTTCTCTGGACATCATAAAAGTGAGGTAATCGTCGAAGCCCGAAAGGTGGTTCTCAAGTATCCGACGCGCCAAGTGGTTCTCAATGGAGTGCTTTTTTATCTCCGAGAGGCGGATCCCCGAGCGATCGTACACATAATCCCGCAGCTTCTCGAAAGCCTTGTCGTTGAGCAACGGCGCTTGCTGCGTCATCTTAGTATGTCATCCGTAGTTTTTTCCGCTGCGCTCAACCCCACACCGCCGTGAACAAACGCGTCGTACACGCCCTTTGCCTGTTCTCCAAGCGCGTCGCCTATCCCGGACATCGCGCACGGATCAATCGCGTACAACGCGCGCAATATCTCCTCGATAACATCGACATACGGCTCCTCCTGAAGAAGGGATTTCAGGGGATCAAACGCCTCCTTCTTTTTCAATGCGCCCAGAGCCGAAACGCTTGCCTTCCGGACACCGCTGTCATGGTCAGCGATAGAGTCAAGGAGCCCTTCCAGCGCCCTTTCGTCCCCGATCCGCTCCAAGGCGTACGCGGCCGCCCGACGGATATCGCGCGCATCGTCACGCAGCATCGCCACGAGAATACAAACGGCTTCTCCAAGTTGCAACTCCCCTACAAGCTCCGTAAGAACGGCCTTGCCGCGGAACCGCAACGTCGGGTCTTCCATCAGATCCAGCAGGAATTTCCGGTTACTGCAGCACGACAGGATCTCCTTGATCGTGCGCAAGATTTCCTCGTCATGTGGGTTTGTCGCGTCGAGAGAGCCTACCTTGTCGAAGATCGCGCGCAGAGCGTCTCGGTCGGCAATGCCGACAAGCCCACGCAAGGCGATGATCTTGTTCTCCCATCCGTCTTCTTCGAGAAAAGCCGCAAAAAGATCCTCGGAATACCTGCCGCCGGGAAGGGGAATTCCGATCCTGAGCAAGCTCATCAATACAACACGCCGCTCGTTTTCGTTCGTTTTTTCAAGGAAAGACAGAAGGGCTTTGCCGGCCAGCGGAGAACCTATCACTCCAAGGGTTTCGATGGCAAAACGCCGGGTGGTGGAGGACGGATCGTTCAAAAGTTCCAGGATCGGCTCCACCGCCTCCGCGTCCTTGAGGAGGCATAACGACTCCAGGACAGCAAATCGAACCCATTCCACATCTTTCAAGGCGGCAACCAGGTTCGGAAGCGTCTCATGGCACCGGAGATCTCCCAGCGCTTTCGCCGCAACCGCGCGAACATTTGGGTTTAGATCCCATTTCAACCGCTCGACCAGCTTGTCCATATATTCGCGCCCGCCAAGGTCGGCGACCAGTTCAATCGCGAACTTGCGGATATCGTCGTCTTTGTCCCGCAGCAGGGGAGATAAGTGCCGGAGAGTCGCAGGGCCGATCTCCCTCAGAATGACCATGGCCATATTGCTCAATAAAGCTTCTTCCCGCAGAAGCGGCAAAACCATCCAGGCGGTAACTTCACCGCCGATGGAAATCAGAGATGAAGCCGCCGCTTCCTGAACCCCTGGGTGAGGATCTTTAAGCGCCTGAATAAGGGGATAAACGGCTCGTACGTCACCGTTCGCAAGCGAATCGGCGGCGGCGCGTCTTTTCGAGGCATCGCTGCTTGAAAGACTCTTCAAAACACGGGAAGAGATCTTTGTCTTTATCATGGCTCCTCTTCTTATCGGCAAAAATCTGGTTTTTATTTAAAAAAACCCGGTTTTAGCCTTTACGCCCGGCGTTCCTCAAAACGCGATTTGCACCGAAGAAGCGCCTGACCGTGGAGCTGGGATACCCTGCCTTCCGTAAGTCCCAGAATCTTCCCTATTTCCTTCATTGTCAGTTCATCCCAGTAGTACAGCGACAAAACAAGACGTTCTTTTTCCGGAAGTTCCTTGATCTCGTCTGCCAGTATCTGCTGCAAATTCGATCGTTCAGCGATAGTACCCGGGTCCATACCCTCTGTGTCGGGGATGGTGTTTAATAGACTATCACTTTCCTCTTCGCCCATGCGACCTGTAAAATCCTCGAACCGCAGATGAATAGCGGCGCCGCTTTCCCGCAGCGTCTTGTGGTATTCATCAAGGCTTACGCCGATCGCCTCCGCAACCTCGAAATCCTCCGGCATACGGCCAAGCGTATGCTCAAGCTTCGAATACGCGCTTTTCATAACATTGACCCGGTCCCTGACATTTCTCGGGAGAACGTCCGCCGCGCGGAGTTCGTCGAGCATCGCGCCGCGTATCCGGTGCTCGGCATACGTTTTAAGCTTCACAATGCCGGGCTGAAACCTCTGGAGCGCGTCCAAAAGCCCAACCACTCCGGCGCTGATAAGGTCATCCTCCAACATGCCGGGGCCCAGCCTCCACCTGAAGCGGCGGGCGGTAAACCGGATAAACGGCAAAAATTCCTGAATGATACGTTCTTTGCTGTCGTTGTCTGTAGACTGCATCATGGCGGCGGTCCTCATCTTGCCTCTCCAGCCATCGCAAACATATTTCCGATGAAGAACTGTAATCCACCTTTTATTTCCTCTTTCGCGGGTTCGGCAAACTGCAAGGCAAGCTCCTCTATCGCCAACGACGCCGCCCCGTTTGGGAACATATCAATGAACGGCTGTTGCGCTCTTACGGCCTCATGGACCAGTTTGTCATAAGGAAGATACCCAAGGTAATCGAGGGATACATTCAGGAACCGGTCGGCTGCCACCGCGAGCTTCCGGTAAACATCTTTCGCGTCCGCCTGGTTGCGCGCGGAGTTTACAAGTACGCGAAACTCCTTTTCCTGATAACGGGTAAACAGCACCTTTATCAAGGCGTATGCATCCGTGAGAGCTGTCGGCTCGGGAGATGTCACAATGACGATCTCCCGTGACGCCACACAGAAAAAAGCCACGTTTTCCGAAATCCCGGCGGAGGTATCAATAAGAAGGATGTCGATATCTTTATCATATGCCTCGAACTCCTCGATCAACTGCATCCTTTGGAGCGCGTCCAGATGAGTCAGCTCCTGGACGCCGGACGAAGCGGGAAGCACCTTGATCCCGTAGGGTCCTTCCACGATGACGTCTTTTAGCCGCTTCTCCCCGCTGATGACGTGTTGGATGTTATATCTGGGAGTAAGCTGAAGCAGGATGTCCACATTGCTCAAACCCAGATCGGCATCGAGGATCATGACTTCCTTCCCCATCTTTCGCAGGGCAATCGCAAGGTTTGCGACGACGTTTGTCTTGCCTACGCCGCCTTTTCCGCTGGCGATGGTAACAGTCCGGACCGGTTTTTTGTTTCGCATTGTCTTCTCTCCGAATCCTTCTATTTTATCCCTACGCAAGAGCGGCTATTTCCATGCCCGCCGGGTTTTCCGTCAAAACCATCTGAAGCAGTTTTTTGCAGTTTGGAAACATGATGTCGCCCGGCACTGTCTGGCCGGTCGTAATGCAGGAGACCGGCTTTCCGCAAAGAGCCGCCGCGTTATAAAACGCGCCGTACTGCACAGCCTCGTCCGCTTTGGTGATGCCTATGCAATCAACGGGAAGACGCGAATAGGCCTTCCATGCCTGTTCGAGGAAAGCATAGTCGCATGTGGCGCTGACGAGAAGGTGCGTCTCCACCGGCACGCCTGTCTCATATACGGGCAAAAGCTCGTCAAGGAAAGCCGCGTTCAACGGGTTGCGCCCCGTCGTGTCGATGAAAATCACGTCCTTGTCGGCGTGCCGTTCCAGGCAGGACTTAACCCGCCGCGCGTCCGTCGCTATTTCGAGCGGCACCCCCATGATCTTGGAGTATATCCTGATCTGCTCAAGCGCTCCGATGCGGTAATTGTCCAGGCTGATGATCGCGGTCCGCAAGCCGGCCCTGGTCGCCGCCGCCAGTTTCGCAATCGTGGTGGTCTTTCCAACCCCGGTCGGCCCGATCATCATCACAACCTTGCAGGCGTCCCAGCCGCCCTTGCGAACATTCACTTTATCCAGCATCGCGCGGGGAATGTCGGTAAGTCCGTTCACCCTGCCGCATAGCTCACGCGCGTACTCCTCGCGAACCCCTCGTTCCTTGAGAAAACGCAGGGCATCCCGTTTTTCGGGAGAAAGAGAGACTTCTTCCGCATCGGCCTTCACCGTTTCGAGGTACCCGCGGATTGTTCCGACCTCGGCGCACATCTCGGTTAACGCGCGACGCAGTTGGATAACCTCCGCGCCTCCCTGAAGAATCTCATCGTCAGCGGGCGGCGCCGCCGCTTTCGCTAAAACCGGCCTGGCAGCGGTCTCCATCTGCCTGGGAACCGGGACATCTCCGACCTCATAGTCTACAGCCGCCTCGACCACGACGGGATTCAACTGCCCCTTCTTTTCCGTGCTGGAAAGAATAACGGCGTCATCCCCCAGCTCTTTCTTCACCTGGGCGAGGGCTTCATGAAACGTTTTTGCTTGGAACGTTTTCATTTTCATATCTCACCATTCCCACTGTTGTTATTTTCGCGGAGGGGGAAACCTCGGCACTGGACAGAACCGAAATGGATGGCGCGAACTTTTCAAGAAGCCGTCTCAAGAAACGCCGGACCTGCATGGAGCATAGAATCACCGGCTGCGTCCCGCGGGCGCGAACTCCTTCCATGCAGCCCTCGATCCCGCGCACCAGCCGTCCCACGACATCCGGGCTCATCGGCTCGCCGCTCATAGCCCGGTTAAGAGCGTTCTCGAAGCGCGGATCAAGCGATATGACCGATATAACGCCGTCGGAGCCAGAGAACTGTTTGGTGATGTATCGGGAAAGCCCCTGACGCACATGCTCCGTCATTATGTCGATGTCTTTGGTTGTCGGCGCGATGTCCAAAAGCGTTTCCAGAATCGTGACGATGTCGTTTACCGGAACACGTTCCCGGAGAAGGTTCTGCAGCACGCGCTGGACTCCGCCCAACGTCATGTGGGTCGGGATAAGTTCATCAACAATCCTCGGATAGACCTTGGCGATACTGTCGAGCAGGTTCTGGACTTCCGCGCGGGTAAGAATCTCCCAACTGTGGCGGCGTATGATCTCGGTCAGGTGCGTTACGATAACAGTAGCCGGATCAACCACCATGTACCCTTCAACCTGGGCAGCTTCGACATCTTTTTCCTCAATCCAGAAAGCGGGCAGGCCAAACGCCGGTTCCTTGGTCGGAATGCCGCCGACAAGCGTCTTGCCTTCAGGAGAGACCGCGAGCCGGTAGCCCATCATCACTTCGCCGCGCGCCACTTCGATTCCGCGGATGATAAAGCTGTATTCATGCGGCCTAAGCGACAGATTGTCCTTGATATGTATAGACGGAACCACAAAGCCCATTTCCTTGGCGACCTGGCGGCGCATCGACCGGACCTTCGAGAGAAGTTCGCCGCTGGTCTCGTCAACAAGGGGGATAAGCCCGTAGCCGATCTCCAAGGCAAGCGCGTTGACTTCGATAAACGACTCTATTCTCTGCTCTTCCCCTCTGGCCGGAGCCGTTTCGACGGTGTCCGCCTCGGCGGTTCCGGTGCGGTTATAAAGGAGGTAGGCAACCCCTCCCAGGATCGCCGACATCATCAAAAGCGGAATATGCGGAAGCCCCGGAATAATGCCGATAAGGCCCAAAATAGCGCTGGAAATGCCAAGAGCTTTCGGGTTCAGGAACACTTGGGAAGCAATATCGCTTCCCATGTCGCTGGATGAGCCGGTCCGGGTGACCACGACGCCGGCGGCGGAGGAAATGAGCAGCGCCGGGATCTGGGTTACCAGTCCGTCGCCGATCGTCAAAATCGTGAATGTCTTTGCCGCCTCGACCGCGGGCATGTCCATCTGAAAGACGCCGATGATGAAACCGCCTATGATGTTGATCGCCGTGGTGGCGATACCGGCGATAGCGTCGCCGCGAACAAATTTGCTTGCGCCGTCCATAGCGCCGTAGAAATCGGCTTCATGGCCGACCTCCTGCCGACGGCGCTTTGCCTCGGTCTCATTGATGATTCCGGCATTGAGATCCGCGTCGATCGCCATCTGTTTGCCGGGCAGGGCGTCCAACGTAAACCGGGCGGCGACCTCGGCGATGCGGCCCGCGCCTTTCGTAATGACGACAAAATTGACGACTACTATGATGAGAAATACGACAAATCCGACTACGTAATTGCCGCCGATGACAAAGTTGCCAAACGCCTGGATGACATGGCCGGCCGCCCCAGGGCCTTCCGCACCGTTGAGGAGAATGAGCTTGGTTGACGCGATGCTCAGCGAAAGACGGTAAAGGGTCGTCACCAGAAGCAGCGACGGAAAAACCGAAAAGTCTAATGGGCGCTGGATGTTAACGGAGATTACCATGATGACGACGGACAGGCCGATCGAGAGGGAAAGGAAGATATCGAGGAGAGGCGTCGGCAGCGGAACGAGCATGATGCCAAGAATGGCTACCACACTGATGGCAACCATGGCTTCCGCGCGCTTTAAAATATCAAGAAACCTCACCTGACCTCCCTGTGGCGCGACATAATCATCGCCAAAATCCTGGCAACCGCTCGATAAAGCTCTTCAGGCACGCTTGCTCCTAAGTCCACTTTATACAAGCTGCGTGCCAACGGTTTATCTTCAATAATGGGGATTCCGTGCTTCCTGGCGACATCGCGGATCTTCTCGGCCAAAAAGTCCATGCCCTTTGCGACTATCTGCGGAGCGTCCATGTCCTTCGAGTCATACCGCAACGCAACGGCAAAATGGGTCGGGTTTGTGATAACAACAGTGGCTTTCGGAAGCTCCTGCATCATCCGCCGCCGCACCATCTCCCGCATCAAACTGCGGATCTTGCCCTTGATCTGCGGATTTCCCTCGGAGTCCTTGTGGTCATCCTTGACCTCTTTCTTTGTCATCATGAGGGACTTTTCGTGCTGCCACCACTGGAGGAAATAGTCCAGGATCGCGATAACAAAGAAGAAAGCAAAACCGGTCAAAAACGCTTTAATTACGAGCCCGCCGGAGATCCGGACAACCTCCGACAGATCGAATTGAGGCAGAAACGGAAGGATTTTCAATTCTTTGCGAATTGTTATCCAGGTTACATAGCCGCCCGCAATCACCTTCAGAAGGTTTTTGCCCAGTTCCGTGAGCCCGCGGGTTGAAAAGATCCGCTTTAACCCTTCCATGGGGTTTAGTTTCGAAAGCTGGGGCGTCAAAGGCTTCATGACAAGCCCGCCCTGGGCGAGGCTCGCAACGATCGCCAGCGCGGCGGCGGACAGCAGAAACGGGAGCACAGTGACTATGATTTCCACGCCGGCTGAGCGCAGCACATTGATCGGCTCCGTGCCATATTGCAGTGACAGGAACCGCCGCATAGTGACGGAAAGGCTTTTCACCGTTGCGCCGCCCCAGAAGACAATAACCATCATGATTCCACCGGTGGCGGCCATCGAGACCAGTTCGCGGCTACGAGCTACCTGCCCTTTCTCGAGGGCCTTTTGCCGCTGTCGGCCTGTCGCTTTTTCTGTGCGGTCGTAACGGTCTTCCGCCATCCTTTATCTCCCGGCAATTCCGATGATGCGCGCCATTTCAACGCGTATCTCGGAGAACGATCCGCCGATCAGGACAACGTACGCCGGGATGCCAAGCAAAAGGATCGTGAAACCAAGGCATATGTAAAGCGGTAGCCCAATGAAGAAGATATTGACCTGCGGAGTCGCCTTGACGATAAAGCCAAGCAGAATGTTCATCGTCACCATGCCAACGACAATAGGCGCGGCAACCTTTAAAGTAATGACGAACATCTTGCCCATCAGCGCTATGCCTTGTTTGACAAGAAAGCCCGGATCAGAGTTGGTTCCAAAAGGAACAAGATCGTAACTACGCACAAAAAGCGCGATTACGTCGTAGTGGCAATCCATCGCAAAGAAAAGCAATGTGGACAAAATAGCCAGAAACTGAGAAATTCCGCTTATCTGGCCGAATTCGGGATTAAAGACGGTAGCAATAGACAAACCCATTGATTCGCTGATCTTTTGCCCGCCCATTTCGATGCCAAGAAAGATAAACCGGAAAGTCAGCCCCAAAGACATCCCGAATATAATTTCCCTGAATATCAGGATCGCCACGTCTTGATTTCCGGCATGAATATCCACAATCGGAGTAAGCAGCGCGGCAAAGGCGATGGCAATACCCACACGAAATCGCCCCGGCAGGGAAGCGCTTCCAATGATCGGCATGACCGAAAGGAAAACGCTGGTGCGCAGAAGAATCATGAGGAACTTGGTGATGTTTCCGGAGATGATATCCGCCGGAACCATTTCTTTACCTCACATAGTTTGGCAGATTTTCGATGATGCGGCTCGCGAACCCGATGAGCGACGACGCGATCCACGGCAGCAAAAAAAACATAAAGCCAAAAACGGCCAGGATTTTGGGAACAAAAGTAAGCGTAAAATCCTGCACCTGCGTCACCGCCTGCAAAAGACTGATCGTGAAACCCACAACCAGGCTCACCAGCAGGATCGGGCCGGCGGTAATAAGGAAGGTGCGCATGGCATCAATAGCAATTGATTTGACGAAATCAGGGCTCATTGAAAGCTCCTCACTATAGACCCTACGACGAGGTTCCAGCCGTCCACGAGAACAAACAACAGCAGCTTGAACGGCAACGACACCATTACGGGGGGCAGCATCATCATACCCATCGACAGCAGGACACTGGCCACGACCATATCAATGATCAAAAACGGCAGAAACAAAAGGAATCCCATTTCAAAAGCGGTCTTTAGTTCGCTGATCGCAAAAGCGGGCACCACGATTCGCATTGAAAGTTCCGCCGGCGTTGCGGGCACATTCTCGTTGCCAAGCTTTAAAAAGAGCGCTATGTCCTTCTCCCGTGTCTGCCGCAGCATAAAGCCTTTCACGGGGTCCTCGGCCCGCTGAACCGCCTCAACCACGGAGACCTGATTCTGGAGGTACGGCACGATCGAACTCTGGTTGACCGCGGTCACGGTAGGGGACATGACAAACAGAGTCAAAAAGAGCGACAGACCGACGACAACGGGGTTTGGCGGAACACCCTGCCCTCCGATAGCCTGCCTGAGAAACGAAAGGACAATTACGATCCGGGTGAAGGAAGTAAACATCACAAGGATCGCGGGTAAAAGCGACAAAAAGCTGATGACGAAGAACATTCCCAAAACAGGATTATTGACGTTCAGGGCGCTATCCATCGAGGCCCTCTTTGATCTTCCGGAGTCGCGACACAATATCCTCTGGAACAGGCGGCGAAACCGGAGACGCCTGCGCTTTGTCCGCGTCCAGCACCCGCAACAGCTTGAGATCCGTGTTGGTCAGGCCAAGAACGAGTACTTCCTGCCCGACACGCAGCGCCGCTACGCCGCGACGGGGGCCAAACGGGTGGTACGCCACAAGATGGAAGAATCCGGGGATGCCCGGCTGCCTTTTCTTGTACGCAAAGGCCGTTGCCGCGATCAGCATGACGACAAAGCCCAGGGCGGCTATAGTTTTTAGCAAAAGGGCGCTCATTTGTTGAGGTGCTTGAGCCTCTCCGCCGGACTGCTGATGTCGGTGAGGCGCACGCCGAACTTCTCGTTGACTACGACCACCTCGCCGCGGGCGATCAACTTGTCGTTGACCAGCACCTCCATCGGCTCGCCCACAAGCTTGTCAAACTCTATGACGGAGCCCTGCCCGAGCTGGAGAAGATCCTTGATGAGCATCCGGGTCCGGCCGATCTCTACCGAAACAAGAAGCGGAATGTCGAGGAGGAATTCTATGTCCCTTGGGGCCCTCTTTTCTTCGCCATCTTCCGACACCTCGGCAAACGTCGGCTGGCCCTTTTTCACTTCCTCTTTTGGCGCTTCCCTGTTCCTGCTCTCCTCTTCCATCGCCGCGGCAAACTCCGCTAACTGCGCGGCTTCATCCGCGGACATCGTTTCTTTTCCCTGCGCTGTGTTGATTGTTGTTTCATCCATGCCGGAGACTTCCTTTCCTTATAAAGTCTCTAAAATCTTTATTGCCTGGTTTCCCTTGTGCTGCCCTATGACGCCAAGGTATTTCGGCACATCCTGCACCCTGATCGCGATGGGTTCATCCACATGTTTGCCAAGGCTTATCACGTCGCCGATCGACAGCCCCAGGATGTCGCCGATAGTCATTTGAACGCGGTCCACTTCCGCGGTCAGGCAGATATAGGACGCGGCCAGCTTTTCTTTAAGAATGCCAACCCACCGATCGTCGATCTCGCTCCGATCCGCCTGGAACCCTGAAAAGAACTTTTCTTTCAGCGGCTCGACCACAGAATACGGTATGGCAAAGTAACCCTTGCCATGGAAATTCTCGATCTCAATGTCGATCTGGACTTTGATGACAATCTCGGCCGGCTGGACGATCGTGACGAACTGCGGGTTGATCTCGTTTCCGACGTACTCCGGCGTCATGCCGATGATCCCGGCCCAGGCGTTGGCCATGTCCGAGAAAGCGCTGTCGATTATCTTGCGGATGATCTTCTGTTCAATCGCCGTGAAGTAGCGCCCTTCCGCCTTGACGTAATACTCCAGATTTCCTCCGAAGAAACACTCGACCATGGCAAATACGGTCGGGGCTTCAAGGATAAAGAGCGACAACCCCATCAGCGGCTTCATCTTGAAGATGTTGATGTTCGACGGCAAGGGAAGCGTCTTCATCAAATCGCCGAACTTGACCATATTGACGCCTTGTATGTTTACATCGACAAAACGCTGCAGGATCGTCGTAAGGGAGTTCCGGAAAGCCCTTGCAAATCGCTCATTTGCGTTTTCGAGCCCCGGCATCCTGCCGCGGATGATCCGTTCCTGGTTATAGAAGTTGAAGTCTTTGGTTCTGTCGGGCTCGCCCCCGTCATCGGAGCTGCCATGAACTCCCCTTAACAGGGAGTCTATTTCGTCTTGGGTAAGGATTTCGTTGGTCATTGCATCACGAACTCAGTGAAATAGAGGTTCCGGAAAACCTCTTTTCCGAAAACCCGGTTTGCCCGCAGAAGAATATCTTCCTTAAGCTGGATCTTTCCTTCCGCGCTTGCGGCATATTCATATGTCTGATTACCGATGAGAGTAATGATGGTGTCTCTTAGAATGGGCATCCTTTCGGGTATGGACTTCTCGTCTTCCTCCCCGGAAAGCTCAAATTGCATCGTCACCTTCAGGTAGCGTCCTGGCTCGGAGAGATTAACGACGAACGGGTCCATCGAAAACAGGACAACCTTCGTCGCTTCCTTCTTCTCGGCTTCGGCAGCGGAATGTTCGGAATTTCCTTTCCCCTTGGAAATGAAGGTGGTGTACCCGAAATACCCTCCCCCGCCCAAAACGACAAGGGCCGCGAGACCGACGATCAGAAGGAGGGGGGATTTTTTCTTGCCGCCTTCCTTCTCGGACGCGCCTTCCTCTTCCGTTCCTTCCACTTCCAATTCTTTGTCTTCGGCCATGGAACTTTACCTCCCTGTTGTTTATATGCCTATCAAAGAACGTGCCATAGCAAAACATATTGAATTTAAAGCAAAATTTAGACGCGCAACATAGAACGAGGCACCAAAAGTCAAAGAAATGACTTGAATAGATGGTTTTTTGAGCCGGCGGCGGCATCCGCCAAACCCAAAGCTTTCGCGCAAGCGCCCCTTCGTCAGCAGTTTACCATCTGTGCGGCTGAATTTAAGAGAGAGACCTTAATCCGGTATAAGATGACGGAATTGACTGAGAAAGTTCTGGTGAACAAGCAAAACACGCATATTGCCAGAATACATACCTGCCAACGCCACGCCTTAAAGCATGAGACGCTGACCGGCGCTATACCCCCTGCCTTCTAAGAATGTTGTGGCGGCGGCTGACCCGCCGACCCAGCCAGCCGGTTTATACGTAAACAAAGCCTTACCACATTAACCGCCTCGCCACGGCAAGCCAGCTAATGTATAGATCCGCCACGTGAGTCAACGATGTTTCTAAGCCCATGTTTTTTATCAAGCCCTTCCAAGTTGCTAATAAACTCAAATAATTCATCATAATACTCTATCATCCAGTGTGTTATAATATCCATGAAAATATCCTCCCAAATCAAGGTTTATTTAATCTAAACGCACAAACACTCGACAATTCGCCTGCCTCATTCCATCTGGTCCATCTTTTTTTCCATCCTGCTATAAGCAAAAAAAACATATTTTCGTGTTTACTATAATCTAAAGCATATATATAATACGTATTGCTGTACTTAATAATACCGCTACGGCTGTTCTCATCAAGTGATATCCCAGTAGAATAAAAACCGCCTTCTTTGCACGACGAAAAATCCACTACTTTAAACCTTGATGTGTTAATAAACTCTTCGCTCCATGCTATTTGCTCTCCAGCGCCATAATACACAAACTCTTTTCCATTTTCTGGATCGCCATCCAGATCTATATGATATATACGAAAATCTTTTGTCTGATACCTAACTATTCCTAATT